>CEUH01024323.1_pt1 | contig 51627 bp, 46 predicted proteins | sample 356461 | NCBI WGS metagenome assembly CEUH01 (sample SAMEA2623275, study PRJEB7988) | marine metagenome | isolation source: saline water (ENVO:00002010), including
GTGGGTGATATTTCCTCAGCTGCGTTTTTAATAGTTGCTGCTTTAATAAGCAATTCACCTAGACTAGAAATTATGAATGTTGGAATGAATCCTTCAAGAACTGGAGTGCTCGACGCATTAAAAAAAATGGGTGCAAATATCGAAGTTAAAAATCAAAGATTAGAGTCTGGAGAACCTTGCGCCGATCTTATAGTTAAAAAATCTAAATTGAAGGGAGTAAAGCTTTCAGGCAAAATCATCCCGAATATTATTGATGAAATTCCCATTATTTCCATTGCTGCTGCATTTGCTGATGGAGAGACAATAATTAGAGATGCAATAGAACTGAGGGTTAAGGAATCAGATAGGCTGAAGGCAGTTTCGGAAGGTTTTAGCGCTCTTGGCATTATGCATAAAAATTTTGAGGACGGTATGAGCATTCAAGGATCTTCAAATCAGCTTTTAACAGGCCAATCAATTTCAATAGAATCATATGATGATCATAGGATTGCTATGAGTTTTCTAATCGCTGGTCTTAAATGCTTAAATCCAATAACTGTGAGGGATTGTGAAAATATTTTTACATCATTTCCTAATTTTATTGATCTAATTTCATCAGTAGGATATGAGCTTAAAAAATAATAATATTATTACTATTGATGGCCCATCCGCTTCTGGTAAAGGATCATTAGCAAAAGCATTAGCGAAAGAGCTGAATTTTATTTTGCTTGATAGCGGTTTGCTTTATCGAGCATATTCGTATTGTTTTGATCATAGTCAAAAGCATTCTCTTGCTAAGGACCTTTTTTCTCAGTTAAATATCCAGAGCATTGATCATGAGATGCATGTTTTTGAGAATGAAAAAGATATTACCTCGATCCTTCGACATGAAGATGTAGCTAAATCTGCATCTGAGCTAAGTAGCTTGAAAGAGACTAGAGATAATTTAATTAGTTTTCAAAGAGACTTGGCAAGTGACTATGGTTTGGTTGCGGATGGAAGGGATATGGGTACGGTTGTGTTTCCTGATGCAGGGACTAAGATTTTTTTAGTGGCTGATGTGGAAGTTAGGGCTCAGAGAAGGTTTTTAGAGTTGCAGAATGCTGGTCAAGAAGTTAATATGCGCGATCTAATTGATGATATTAGATTTCGAGATAAGGCTGATAAGGTTAGAGAAATATCTCCTTTGATTCCTGCAGATGATTCCATTGAAGTGAATTCATCAAATCTAACACCTCATGAAGTATTGGAAATAGTTTTAAAGATTTTTAAAGAGAAAACCAAGGAAGTATAAAAAATATGTCAGAAAATTTTGCTGCACTATTAGATGAAAGTCTAAGCACACTTGAAATGCAACCCGGCTCAATAGTCACAGGAGTCGTTCTTGATGTTGATAAAGAATGGGTGACAGTCCATGTCGGATTAAAGTCAGAGGGAGTCATTTCCTTGGATGAGTTTAGGAATAATGATGGTTCAGTTGAGATTGAATCTGGGGATGAAGTCCAAGTTGCACTTGAGGCAGTTGAGGATGGTTATGGAGAAACTAGAATTTCTCGTGAAAAGGCAAGAAAAATTGGTACATGGAAAAAGCTAGAAGAGGCTTTAGAAACAGGAGAATTTGTAGAGGGAAAGGTTTTAACTAGGGTTAAAGGTGGTTTTTCTGTCGAAGTAGATGTTGTTAAAGCATTCTTGCCTGGATCGCTTGTAGATATTAGACCCGTTAAAGAAGCTCCTGAGCTTGAGAATACCGTTCAAGAATTCAAAGTGATCAAGCTTGACTACAAAAGAAATAATGTTGTTCTCTCAAGAAAAGCCGTCTTAGAGAAAATTAATTCAGCTGAAAAAGTTGAACTATTAAAAAATCTTGATGAAGGTCAAATTGTAAAAGGGGTAGTAAAAAACTTAACCGACTATGGAGCTTTTGTAGATTTAGGCGGACTAGATGGCCTTTTACACATAACTGATATTTCGTGGTCAAGGGTTACAAATCCAGCTGAGGTTTTGAGTCTTGGTCAAGAAATTGATGTAAAAATTTTAAGCTTTGATAAAGAAAAACTTCGAGTTTCATTAGGTTTAAAGCAAATACAAAATGATCCGTGGGAATCAATTGAAGGCAAGTACTCTGTTGGTGGAATTTATGAGGCTATAGTTTCAAATCTTACAGATTACGGATGTTTTGCTGAGCTTGAGCAAGGCGTTGAGGGCTTAATACATTTATCAGAACTAGATTGGACTAATAAAAATATCCATCCATCAAAGGTTGTAGATTTAGAAGAAAAAATTAAAGTTATGGTTTTGGAAATTGACCATGACAAAAGAAGAATTTCTCTTGGTTTGAAGCAAACTAAGGCCAACCCCTGGACAGAGTTTGCTAACAAGTATGGTTTGGGTGATGCCGTTGAAGGCAACATTAAATCTGTAACTGATTTTGGAATTTTTGTGGGATTAGAGGGTGATATAGATGGCCTTATTCATCTTTCTGATATAACTGAAGATGAAAATCCTGCTGAAGCTATGGAAAATTTTAAGAAGGGCGATAAGCTTTCTTGTATTATTTTTGGGATTGATGCCGAAAGAGAAAGAATATCACTTAAGCTTAGTGCTTAATTTTTCAACTTAATAAAATTAAGAAAAACATTGAAAAAAACTAATTGCCCAGGTGGTGGAATTGGTAGACACAAGGGACTTAAAATCCCTCGAAGGCAACTTCGTGCCGGTTCAAGTCCGGCTCTGGGCACCATCTCATTTGAATAATCATGATCAAGTTTATTAATCTTAGCACTGAAAAACCATATACTTATTTTCAATCTCTTTATAATAAAGCTCTTGCAAAAGATCAAAGAGGAATAGAAGCAATTTCTGTGTCGTCATATAACCAAGAAATGAGCGAGGTAGAAGCAAGGTATGTGAATCTAAAGTATATAGCCGATAATGAATGGATATTTTTTTCAAATTATAATTCTCCTAAAGCACAACAGTTTGATTCTCACAACCAAGTTTCTGTTTTAATTTTTTGGTCAAGTATAAATACTCAAATTAGGATGAAAGCTTCAATCACCAAGACATCTATAGAATTCTCTGATGAGCATTTTAGAGGAAGGTCTAAAGCAAAGAATGCATTGGCTATTAGCTCAAAACAGTCTCAGATTATTAATTCTTTTGATGAAGTTGCAAAAAACTTTAATCGTACTTTAAAAGCGATGACCCCTGATACAGTTAGGCCTGACTTCTGGGGCGGTTTCTCATTTATTCCTTATTATTTTGAGTTTTGGCATGGCCATAAAAATCGATTAAATAAAAGGCATGTTTATGAGTGGCAAGATAGTGAATGGAAGGAGCGATTTCTCCAACCATAAGGATGTTTTCTTTTGACGTATAATGCTATAAAATCCAAAACAATGTTAAATCACTTAACAATTCATTTTCATAATCAAAGTCACTTTGATTAACATTTCTCTCATTTTATAAGGTTTTCAGTTATCGCTTTGAAAAAAAAATCTACGACACCTATAAATGACAAGATCTTCGCAAAAGAAGTAATGTTAATTGACTCTGATGGAGAAAAGATTGGGTTACTTGCCATTGATAAAGCCTTAGATGAGGCTCAGAAAAAAAGTCTTGACTTAGTTCAGGTCTCATCATCCGATTCTAAGCCAGTAGTTTGCAAGCTTTTAGATTTTGGTAAATTTCAGTTTGAAAAGAAAAAAAGCTCTGGAGGAACAAAAAAACCAAAAAAACAATCTTTAAAAGAAATCAAATTTCGTCCAACAACTGATATTGGTGATTACAATATTAAATTAAAAAAGATAAAAAGCTTTATTAATGATGGAGATAAGACTAAAATCAGCGTTCGATTTAGAGGTAGAGAGATTTTGAATAGCAATTTAGGTCTGGATCTTTTGAATCGATTGAGGGATGACCTTCAGGATATTGCACAAGTTGATCAAGAGCCATCTCTTGAGGGCCGGCAGTTATTGATGGTTCTATCGCAAATTAGAAAGAAATAATTATGGGCTACAAATTAAAAACACATTCAAGTGCAAAAAAGCGTTTTAAAGCTACTGGTAGCGGCTTAAAAAGGAGAAGTGCTTCTCGTGCTCATATCTTAACTAAGCAAACTACTAAAAGAAAACGTCATAATCGTGGGATGATCAAGATGGCTGATGAGACAAAGAAAATTGCACAAAAACTTTTATATAATACCTAAGTATCATGCCAAGAGTAACTAAAGCATTAGCCGCAAAAGCAAAACACAAGAAAGTCCTAAAGGCGACCAAGGGACATTATGGAGCTAGAAGCAGACTATTTAGGACTGCTAAGCAATCTAACATTAAGGCTCTACAGTATGCCTTCAGAGATAGAAGAAATAAAAAACGAACTTTTCGATCATTATGGATTGCAAGAATCTCAGCTGCCTTGATACCTTTAAAAATATCCTATAGTAGATTTATCAATCAGCTGTCTCAAGCAAACATAAAATTAGACAGAAAAACCTTAGCTGGAATTGCATTTTCTGATCCCGACACTTTCAAGAAAATCGTAGAAAAAGTCAGGGTATAATGTTCTCATGCAAATCCCTCAGGATTTAATTGAAAAAGCCGCCCTCAAATTAAAATCCGTAAAATCAGAGGCTGAATTCTTTCAACTAAGAGCTAAATACCTTGGCAAAAAATCCTTTGTTGTTTCTGCATTCTCAAGGGTTAGAGATTTAAAATCAAATCAAAAAGTATCTGTAGCCAAAGAGTTAAATATTCTTAAAAATAAATTAACCGAATTATTTGATTCTCACCTTCAAGGCACAGAAAGCAAAAATAATATTAAAAAATTAGATGTAACACTTCCTGCTGATCCATTTTTGGTCGGCTCTATGCATCCAATAACTAAAATTTCACAAAAAATAATCAATTATTTCACAGTATTAAACTATCAAATTTTTTCTGGGAATGAGATAGATACTGATTTTTATAATTTTGAAGCATTAAATTTTCCAGAAAATCATCCTGCAAGACAAATGCATGACACTTTTTATCTTAATTCTAATAGTAAGAAGGGGTACTTATTAAGAACGCACACCTCAAATACTCAAGTGCATGCAATGCTTTCAGAGGATTTACCCTTATATATGCTTTCACCAGGTAGAGTATTTAGATGTGACTCTGATACGACACATTTACCAATGTTTACTCAAATCGAGGGTTTAGTGGTCGATGAAAATGTAACTTTTGGTGATTTGAAAGGACTATTAATCGACTTTATAGAAAATTTTTTCAATGAAAAAATGGAGGTTAGATTTAGGCCATCATATTTTCCTTTTACTGAGCCTTCAGCAGAAGTAGATATTAAATTTGGTAAACAAGGATGGTTAGAAATTTTAGGATGCGGAATGGTCCATCCCAATGTATTAAATGGATGTAAAATTGACACAAAAAAATTTGGAGGATTTGCATTTGGTATGGGAGTTGAGCGATTGGCTATGCTGTACTATGGGGTTACTGACATAAGAGAATTTTATTCTTCCAATTTAGACTTTTTAAATCAATTTCGATCATGAAAATCCAATATTCTTATTTAAAAAATTTTCTTAAATCAAATCTTAGTCAAAAAAAACTTTGTGACCTTTTTACTCAAGTTGGTTTTGAGTGTGAAATAAATGGAGATCTTCTAGAATTTGACATTACTCCCAATCGAGGCGATGTATTATCACTTAAGGGACTCGAAAGAGAATTTCATGCATATGAATTAACTCAGCCTAGCCGGACACTAATAACCTCAAAATTAAAACCCATCAAAGACAAGAAAATTATTAATAAAATTGATAATTCTGGCTGTGGTAATTATCATTTGATGCTGGTAAGGGGCCTCCAGAAAATTAGAAATCTTGATAGTGAAAAGCAAAAATTTATAGAGGCTGCTGGAATTCCGCTTATTAATCCTTTGGTTGATTTAGGCAACTACGTGATGTTAGAAATTGGCGCGCCTATGCATGTATTTGATTTGGATAAGCTAACTCTTCCAATCAATGTTCAGTTTCCTAAAGCCAAAAATACTGCTGTTAAAGTTATTGGAGGTGATATTAAAGAGATTCAATCCTCATCTTTAACAATTCAGGATCAATCTGGCATCCAAGCAATTGCGGGTATAATTGGCAGTGAAGCGTCTTCAGTATCATCAAATACTAATAATATAGCAGTCGAAGCTGCATTTTTTAGACCCGAAAGTATCGTTAATCAAGCCAGAAAGTATGGACTTTCTACTGACGCATCTCATCGATTTGAAAGAGGAGTAGATCCTGAGATGCAGCAACTTGCCTTGGAGAGATACATATTTATTTTAAATCAAATGGCAAAATACGATTCTGTTAAACTTTATTATTCTCAATCTCCCAAAACTAAGAATAAAAATATTAAATTTAATTTAGCAAGATTTAATAAATTTTCTGGTTTGAGCTTTAATTCAAGCAAATCAATTTCCATATTAAAAAATTTAGGTTTTAGGCTTATTTCCCAGAACAAAAATAATTTATCCTTTAAGATACCTAGTCACAGATTTGATATTTCTCTGGAAGAAGACTTATACGAAGAATTATTGAGATCTTATGGATATGACAATATTCCTATATCTACTCCTAAAGCAGGACCCATTATCAATAATATCCAAGATAATGTCTTAGATAATCTTAGGCTCGGTTTAATTCATTCTGGCTTCAAAGAGCTTATGCATATGCCATTTGTTTCAAGAGAGTCCTTTCACCAATTAAATTCTAAAGGCTGGAGTGCTGCTGAATTAAAAAATCCTATTAATGATAATGAACCCTACTTAAGAGGCAGTCTTTTCAGATCACTATTTGCAGCAGTAAGTACTAATATAAAAAAAGGCTATACATCTATAAAATTTTTTGAAGCTGGAAATGTATTTAAAAAAGAGAAGAGCGAATTTATCCAATCATTGCAAATTTCTGGAATAATTTATCATCACGAACCTCAACAAACTTGGAGCCAAAAAAAATTGGAATATAATTTCTTTTCGTTGAAAGCTGAAATCTTAAAGCTATTACAAACTCTTGGTATGCAAGATATTGAATTTAAAAGGACCAGCGATGTAATGCCATTCAATGAAAATGCCTTAGAAATTTTTGTTGGCATGAAAAAAATCGCTGTGATTGGTGAAATTGATCTAACTGTCACTCAGAAGCTCATTAAAAAACCAGCTTTAGGGTTTGAATTTTATCCTGAAAAAATGTCATTGGATTCTGAAAATCTAAAAATTAAAAAAACAAGTAAGTTTCCACTATCTACTCGAGATATAAATATCGTTATTGATAAATCTATTCCTTACAAAGACATCGAAGACTTAATTTATGAGAGAGGAATTAAATTTTTAGTTTCACATAGTCTAATTAATACATTTGAGGGAAAAGATATTCCCAATGGCTCCGTTAGCATGACAGTAAGATTTGTTTTTCAAAGTAATTCTAAGTCATTACAAGACTACGAAATTAATGATTGTATGAAAAAAATATTGAAGCTTTTAGAAAAAAGATTGAATGCTAAAATAAGGTCATGAATTTAACTAAAAAGGACCTAAGCGCATTATTAAAAAAAGAATTAAAGCTGTCAGTAGATATTTCTGATTCTTTGGTTGATGAATTTTTTCAAGTTATTAAAAACACTTTAAGATCTGAAAAAAATCTTAAGCTTTCTGGCTTTGGTTCCTTTGAAAGATTTACTACAAAAGAAAGAATAGGCAGAAATCCAAAGACTATGGAGAATTATCATATTTCATCTCATAGCAAAGTTCGTTTTAGCCCAACCTCAAAAGCTAAATATTTTTTGAATTAAAGATGAAAAAGCAGGCGCAAAATTTCAATAAATCTGATTTAGCAATTAATTTATCTAGAAAATTCCCATCATTAAATGATGAAATAATTATTGAAGGCATTGATCTAATCTTGCAAGAAATAATTAATACTGTTGCATTAGATAATAGAGTTGAGATTAGGGGGTTTGGGGCGTTCTCAAAAAAAACTATCAGACCGAGAAAATTTATTAATCCTAAAACAAAGAAAGAATCTTATTTAGGAGAAACATCCGTAATGCATTTTAAAGCCTCCAAGAAACTCCTAAATTCTTATGACTGAGCCAAGAATAATTGTAGCCATTGACACATTTAATCTTATAAAAGCTAATGCCATTTTAGATCAACTTAATCCTGATCTTTGTAAAATTAAAATTGGCAGCGTAGTTTTCAATGCATTAGGCAAGCAATTTATACATGGGGTGTTGCAGCGTGGTTTTCAAATTTTTTTAGATCTAAAATTGCATGACATACCAAATACAGTCCATGAAACAATCCTCGGTTTTCATGATTGCAATATTGAAATGCTTACCGTTCATTTGTCTGGTGGTGAGGAGATGCTCAAAAAAGCTTTGCTTGCAGCTCGAACAATTAGAACTAAAGTAATAGGAGTAAGCATTCTGACAAGTTTAAACGAATCAGACTCTTTAGCTATATTCAATAATAATCTTAATGATCAAATAGTGAATTTATTTAAGTTAGCTAAAAAAACCAACATTGATGGTATTGTTTGCTCGCCTCATGAAGTGGAGATTGCAAATACAGTTCTTGATTCACAATCAATTAAAATCACCCCAGGAATTAGAGATATTTTAGTTAAGGATGATCAGACAAGAACCATGAGCGCAAAAGATGCGATTGCAAGAGGGTCTTCCTTCTTAGTTATAGGAAGACCTATTACTCAGGCTAAAGATATTTCATTGGCATTAAAAAAATTCAATGATTCAATTTATGGATAAAAATGCAGCTCAAAAAGCCTTCTCAGATCTCAAGAAGCTATCTAAAAATGACAATATAAGGAAAAAGTTATCATTTAAATTTGATTCAGAATTTCTTAATTACCAGCCTTTTTTACAAGATTTTTCAAATGAGCATTATAAAATTTTTGATGACCTTGCAAATCAATTAAATCTTCATGATTCAATGGCTGATTTATTTAACGGACAGGTTGTTAATCAGACAGAAAATAGTCCAGCTTTACATCACCGATATCGATTAAATAAAAAATCAGAAAATTTTAATTTTCAGAAAATAACTGAACCTTTTATTAAGAGAATTAAAAAAGAAGGTTTTAAGAATATTATTGCTTTTGGAATAGGCGGATCATATGAAGGGCCAAAATTGCTTCAAGAATTTACAAAAAATCACTTATCAAAGTTTAATTATTTTTTTATCTCTGGACCAGATAGGGATGAATTTAACTCAATATTAAAGCCATTGAGAGGACAAAAGAATTTTTATATTTTTTCATCTAAATCATTATCAACAGATGAAACTCTTTTATGTTTGAAGTGGTTGGGGAGAGAAAGAAACTCAAAAAATTCAATAGTTATAACTGCAAATTCAAAAAAAGCTATTGATGCTGGCTTCTCAGAAGAATGCATTGTTGCATTTCCTAAATCTGTAGGAGGAAGGTATTCTATATGGTCGCCAATATCTCTTAGTATTGGACTAGAAAATAATTTTTCTGCATTTCTAAAAGGTGGGTCAGCAGCAGACAAAATGTTTTTAGGTACCTCAAGGGAAGATAAGCAATATCAAAAATTTGTTAAAATATTAGCATTCTCAGATTTATGGTTTAGTAATTTTAAAAATAAGAAGAACAGAATTGTACTTTCATATAATTGGAAACTACGGTCACTGACTAATTATATTCAACAGCTTGAAATGGAGTCACTTGGGAAGAGATGCAATCCTAAATCTTTTTTTAAAGAGACAGGTCAATCAATATTTGGGGGTTTTGGTTCCACCGCCCAACACTCTTATTTTCAATTGCTGCATCAAGGCACATCAGATTTTTGTACAGATATTATATATTCAAACTCAAAAACTAGTCCTTTATTATCTGCTCAGGCGCTAGGACAGGCTTCTTTGCTTTCATCTAAATTATATAGATCCAACAATTTGCTTGAAAAAACTAATAGTAATTCGCCGGTGAATATCTTCCATCTAAATCAGTTATCTCTTGCTAGTCTTGGTTTTTTATTAGCAACTTGGGAGCATCGTGTTTTTATAACTGCTTGCATGTTACAAATTAACCCATTTGACCAAAATGGAGTTGCTGCAGGTAAAGTTATTGTAAAAAAATTTCTTAGTTAATGGCTTTAGATTTAAAACAAGTTCCTAATACACCTGGAATATATAAGTTTTTTTCTAAAAATCAAATCATATATATTGGCAAGGCAAAAAACTTAAAGAAAAGAGTATCCTCATATTTTGGAAAGTCTTTTAAAGATAGAAAAACAAATCAAATTAAAATTCTCACAGATAAAATTGAAACCTTTTCGACTACTACTGAGGCTGAGGCCTTACTCCTCGAACAATCCTTAATTAAAGAAAATTTACCTCGCTTCAATATTCTCTTGAGAGATGATAAGACTTATCCTTATGTCCATTTTTCTTTAAATCATAAATATCCAAGCATTAGCCTGAAAAGATCAAAACATGCTGTTTCAAAAAACTTTTTTGGACCTTTCATCAGTGCTCAAGCTGTAAAATCAACAATCAAAGATTTGCAGAAAATCTATCAAATTAGAAATTGCAGTGATACAACATTTAGTAATAGGTCTAGACCATGTATTGAGCATCAAATGCAAAGATGTTCTGCCCCATGTGTTAATTTAATTTCCGAGATTAGTTATCAAGAAGATATTTTATCTTCTCAGCAGTACTTATTATCTTCTGGGAAAAAAACTAAATCATTAATGATTACTCAGATGCACAAACTTGCTGAGCAGCAAGATTTTGAAAGAGCTAATGAGATTAAGAAAAGGATTAGGAGCTTGGAGCTTCTTCATCAAGAGCAATCCATTAATAGTTCATTGATAAGCGTTGATTTTTTCACATGTGTATCAAAGCTCGATAGAACAGGAGTATGTATATTGTCCGTGAGGGATGGAAGGATAAAGGGAACCAAGACCCACTATTTAAAAGGAAATCAACTTTATGATGTTGATAGCTTATTTCAAAGCTTAATATTTTCTTATTATCAGAATAGTTTCTCACTACCAAAGAAAATTGTCTTAAATGTAAAGCCAACTAATCTACTTCTTATAAAGCAAGCTGTAAAATTAAAATTTGATAAAGAAATTTCAATTTCTACAAGCATCCATTCAAATCTAGTAAAAGTTTTTAAACTAAGCATATTAAATGCTAATCAAGTTATTGAAAATAAGTTAAATCAGGCAGATAAGTATGCATTCTCAATAAAAGATCTCATGTCAAATCTAGGCTTAACTAACAAAAACCTTACAATAGAAGGTTTTGATGTCAGTCACCATGGTGGTAAGCATGCTGTGGCATCATCTGTGAGGTTTTCTTCATATGGTCCTGAAAAGAAGAACTACAGGTTGTTTAATATTCCAAAAGAATTTTCTGGAAATGATACAGGCTCAATTAAGCATGTTCTTGAAAGGAGAATCAATAAAGCAGATATTAATCCATTACCGGACATTATTTTGATTGATGGAGGCAGGCTTCAATTAGATGCTGCATTAAGTGCATTTTCTGATCATTACAAGAAATCACCATTGATATTGAGTATTGTCAAAGGATCTAAAAGGATTAGATCAACCGAAACAATTATTTCAAAAGATGGAATTGTTGAAATGCCAAAAGATAGTGCAGGATTTTTATTTCTCCAACAGATTCGTGATGAATCTCACAGATTTGCTATTACAAGCAACAGGAAGAAAAAAACTAAATCTATTAGGAAATCTTCTCTAGATAGAATAAAAGGCTTAGGCCCAAAGAAAAAGAAAGATCTAATGAATTACTTTAAATCTATTCAATCTATTAGAACAGCTTCGGTTGATGATTTATGTAAGGTTTCAGGAATAAGTATTAAACTAGCAAAACAGATAAATATTTTTTATAAATCATGAATTATTTCATCCAAGCATTAACATTTTTTAGAATTTTTGTTGCTCCCATTATTTTTATATTTATTACCTTGTATGACTTTTATGGGTGGGCATTATTTCTTTTTATTCTTGCTAGTATTTCTGATTATTGGGATGGGTTTCTTGCAAGAAAATATAAATTTGTATCTACTATCGGCGCGGTATTAGATCCGATCGCAGATAAAATATTAGTAACATTCCTAATTCTTGCATTGAGCATTGAATTATCTAGTTTATTTGTAGGCATGACTGGGGGACTGATACTTGCTCGAGAGTTCTGGGTAGGTGCATTAAGAGATCTCAATGCAAGAAATGATAATCCTGGTGCAACAAAAGTTACTTTTTTAGCTAAAGCTAAAACCATGATTCAGTTTATGGCATTTTGCTCATATTTATTTGGATTAGTAATTAATAATTCATTGATATTATTTACATCTGATTTTATTTTATTTTTAGCCTTAATAATTACACTTCAAACAGGGCTTTCATATACAATGTCAACTTTTAAACAATAAGGCTGGATGGCAGAGTGGTTATGCAGCGGCCTGCAAAGCCGTTTACGCCGGTTCGATTCCGGCTTCAGCCTCCATGTTTAATTCAGATTCTCCTATAATTATCCATCTAAAAGCCAAGGAAAAATATTAGCTGTCCTGTATAATAACCAATAAAAAAAAATTCTTAATATGAAAAATAATAATATTGATGATTATGTTGAAGATGATATAGATATATCAGTGCTTATAAGAGCTCTTTTAGAGGGAAAATGGATTATTGCTGTAATTACTGGTCTAGCATCTATATTTGTGGTTTGGTACAGTCTTTCTTTACCAAATATTTATACAGGAAAAGCTTTATTGGTTCCGGTTTCAGCTCAAGATAGTGTTTCTAGTTCAGTTCAAGAGTTAAGTGGGCTTGCCAGTCTGGCAGGTATATCAATATCGGATTCAGCTGATACATCAGCCGTTGCACTAGAAAAGATTAACACACTTAGTTTTTTTGAAGAAAAAATATTACCTCAAATTAGTCTTCCAAATCTGGTAGCTGTAGAGTCTTGGGATCCAAAATCTAATACAATTACCTATGATCAAAGCGTATATGATTCTTCAAATCAAATTTGGGTTAGAGAGGTTGAATTTCCAAAAACACCAAAACCTAGTCCTCAAGAGAGCTTTCGTTCGTTTGTGGATCACTTGAGTGTGTATAAAGATCCTAAAACAGGTTTTATTTCTATTTCAATAGATCATCAATCTCCATTCATAGCTAAAAAATGGGCAGATCTAGTTGTGGATGAAATTAATTCATATTTTAGAGAAAAGGATAGATTGGCTGCAAATTTCGCAGTTAACTATCTGAATAACGAAATTTACAACACACGTTTATCAGAGGTAAAAGAAGTTATCGCCGCAGTTCTGGCTCAACAAATTCAACAGCTAACTCTTATTGAGGCAAATATTAATTATGTTTTTGATTATATAGATCCTCCGGTAGTTATGGAAAAAAAATCTTCTCCCCGGAGGGCAATGATTTGTATTATCGGCGCCTTATTGGGTGGTTTTATTGGAGCGCTTATTGCTTTAATAAGATTTTTCAAACCACTAAATTTAGATAAATAATACTGTTAATTAATCTGCATCTTGTAAATATAAATGTGTCTCAAGGTTTAATTCAGTGACTTCAAAATTAAAAATTACAATAGTTGGCTCTGGATATGTTGGTATGTCACTTGCTGTGCTACTTGCTCAAGATAATGATGTATGTGTATTAGATATTGATCAAGTACGCGTTAATCAGATTAATAAGGGAGAATCTACAATTGCAGATTCTGAAATAGAAAAATTTTTAATTGAAAAAAAATTAAATCTAATAGCAACAACTGACAGAAAGCAAGCTTATGCACAAGCCCAGTTTGTTATAGTGGCAACACCAACAGATTATGACGAAATCAATAATAGTTTTAATACCAGTTCGGTTGATAGTGTCGTTGAGGATGCATTAACGCAGAATGATAATGCCTCAATTATTATCAAATCCACAATACCAGTTAATCATACAAAACATCTTCAGGAATTACATAAGACTAAAAGAGTATTTTTTTCACCTGAATTTTTACGAGAAGGCAAAGCTCTCTATGATAATTTATATCCATCCCGCATTATAATTGGAAGCGAATGTGATAATGGAAAAAAATTTGCAAACCTTTTATCATCTGCAGCTTTAAACAAACATGTTGAAGTATTATTTATCCCATCCTCTGAGGCAGAGGCAATAAAGCTATTTGCTAATACTTATTTGGCAATGAGAGTATCTTTTTTTAATGAGCTTGACTCATATGCTATGTCAAACTCATTGGACACTGAAAGTATCATAAAAGGGGTTTGTCTTGATGCTCGAATCGGAGACGGATATAACAATCCTTCATTTGGTTATGGGGGATATTGTCTTCCAAAAGATACGAAACAGCTCCTAGCTAATTATGAACATGTTCCCCAGACCCTAATTAATGCAATTGTAAGCTCAAATAGTACTCGTAAGGATTTTATTGCTGATCAAATCTTAAAACTTGAGCCAAAAACTATAGGATTTTACAGATTAGTTATGAAATCAGGTAGCGATAATTTTAGATTCTCAGCAATTCAAGGAATTATGAAGCGAGTTAAAGCTAAGGGAGTGAATGTTATCATTTTTGAACCTGAGCTTATTGATAATGAGTTCTTTGGATCTCCAGTGATTTCCAATCTAGAGGAATTTAAGAGTGAAAGTGATATTATTGTCGCAAACAGAAAATCTGATTTTTTAAGTGATGTTCAAGATAAAATCTTTTCAAGAGATTTTTTTGGAGGCAATTAAAATTAGCATAAAGATTAAAATTCGCTTTCAAGCTCAATGAAAATTCTAGTCACCGGCTCAGCTGGGTTCATTGGATCTGCTGTTGTTCTAAAGCTTCTTGAAAGAGGGGATGAGGTTATTGGCATCGATAATCATAACGATTATTATGATCCGTCACTTAAAGACGCTCGGATTGCACGTCATCTCAATCATCATAGTTACAGCCACATAAAAATGGATATTGATAACTCCCATTTAGTATCACAACTTTTTCAGGAACATAAATTTGATAATGTGATACATTTAGCAGCTCAAGCTGGAGTTCGTTATTCACTAGATTATCCAGGTAAGTATATAAACTCAAATATAGTTGGATTTGCAAATATACTAGAAGGCTGCAGAAATACTAATATATCGCATCTCGTATATGCATCTAGTAGTTCAGTTTATGGGTCAAATACAAAAATACCATTTTCCATTCATGATAATGTTGATCATCCATTAAGTCTTTACGCTGCAAGCAAAAAAGCGAATGAGCTAATGGCTCATACTTATAGCCATTTATATAATATCCCAACTACGGGACTCAGATTTTTCACTGTTTATGGTCCATGGGGTAGACCTGATATGGCTTTATTTAAATTTACGAAAGCAATCTTAAAAGGAGAAGAAATAAAAGTATATAATTATGGAAAGCACAGAAGAGACTTTACTTTTATTGACGATATAGTTGAGGGTATTTTAAGAGTACTTGATAAGCCCGCTCAACCAAACGCTTGCTGGAATGGCGAAAATCCTGATCCCGGATCTTCCCATGCTCCATGGCGTATATACAACATCGGTAACAATTCTCCTGTTGAACTAATGGATTACATTAAAGCTCTTGAAAATGCTTTAAAAATTGAAGCCAAAAAAGAATTGTTACCATTGCAACCTGGAGATGTTATTGATACTTTTGCAGATGTGGAAGATCTTGTTTCAGAGTTCAACTATAAGCCTTCAACAAGTATTGATGAGGGAATAAGAAAATTCATAGAATGGTACTTAAATCACTTTGAAGAAAAATAGTCCATGCAGTTATCAAGAATTCAATTTATTTTTATCCATTTGTATTGATGTTAATTAAGTTGTGGAATCATTTTTCCAGTCGTCGACAAAAGCAGTTAATAGTCATGCAGATCTTTGCGGTTATTGTCTCTTTTTTTGAGATGCTCAGTTTGGGAGCCGTAATTCCTTTTTTGGGAGTTTTGGCTGATCCTCAATCAGTTTTTGATAGTGGATACTTAGCAATACCTATTAGCTATCTTGGAATTACTGAATCCAGTCAGCTTGTTCTTCCAATTACATTCTTATTTATACTTTTAACACTTCTTTCTGCAGGATTTAGGCTGGTTGCCTTATGGATGTTAACAAGAATTTCCCAACAAGCAGGCGCAGATCTGAGTATTAAAATCTATCGTAATACATTATTTCAAGATTATGCTGTGCATGTAGCTAGGAATAGTAGCGAGGTTATCAATGGAATTATTGTAAAAACAACAACTGTTACTAAAGGAGTCATCACTCCCACATTAAACTTAATAAGTACATTGATAATGATGATTGGCATTATAACTGTCCTATTGTTAGTAAATATTTACGTAACATTGACAGCTTTTTTAAGTTTTGGATTGCTATATCTTTTGGTAATGTATCTCACAAGAAAAAATTTAAGTGCTAACAGCGCACGAATAGCAAATAAATCAGATTTGATGGTCAAGACACTTCAAGAGGGTTTAGAGGGAATTCGAGAAGTATTGCTTAATAATAATCAATTATTTTATGTAAAACTGTATCGTGAGGCAGATCTAATCATGAGGCAAGCAACTTGGCGAAATGAAATGATTTATTCTAGCCCTCGTTTTATTATGGAGGCTTCAGGTATAGCAATTGTTGCTTTATTTGCTTATTTTGCAACACTACAATTTGGCGGTCTTAATGAATTTCTTCCCATTCTTGGTGTCTTTGTTCTTGGTGCTCAGAAACTACTACCTGCAATACAAAAGGCTTATGCATCATATAGCAGGATCAAAGGAGCTGCATATTCGCTTGAGGATGTTGTAGATTTATTGGATCAACCTCTGCCTACTTATGCAGATTCACTCGAACACTCAGTAACTCCATTTAATGAATCAATAGAGCTAAAAAATATTTCTTTTCGATATTCGAATCAATCGTCATGGGTTTTAAAGAATTTAAATTTTAAGATTCCAAAAGGCTCAGTTGTTGGAATTATTGGATCAACTGGATGTGGAAAGAGTACTCTTTTAGATTTGATCATGGGCCTTTTACAACCAACAAGTGGTGAATTAACAGTTGATGGCATGCCTATTAGTTATGAAAATAAAAAGGAGTGGCAGGCTAACATTTCCTGCGTTCCACAAGACATATATTTGTCTGATGGAACTATTAAAGAAAACATTGCTTTTGGTATCCCAAAAGAGCAAATTAATCTTTCAAAAGTGAAAATAGCTGCTCAGAAAGCTCAAATAGAAGAGCTTATTGAGTCTTGGGATGATCAGTTTGAAACTATGGTAGGTGAGAGAGGCATGCGTCTATCTGGTGGACAACGACAAAGAATTGGATTAGCTAGAGCACTTTATAGAGAATCAAATGTTTTAATTCTTGATGAGGCAACTAGCGCTCTTGATAATGCAACTGAATTGGCTGTAATGAACTCGATAAATAGTTTTAATAAAAATTTGACTGTTATTATCATCGCTCATAGATTAACGACACTCAAAAAGTGTGACATGATATTGGAGCTTGGGAATAATTTTCAAACCAAAATTATGAATTACTCTGAAATTATTACTTTAAATACTAAACCAGGGGATAAAAATGTTAAATAACGCATCAATCTTAATTACTGGAGGCACTGGTTCCTTTGGAAGCGCATTTGTTCCCATGACTCTAGAAAAATACAGTCCTAAGAGAATTGTTATCTTTTCAAGAGATGAAATGAAGCAATGGGAAATGGCAAAATTATATAATGCTCATCCAAATATCCGATTTTTTATTGGCGATGTTCGCGATAAGGAAAGGCTTCGAAGAGCTTTAGATGGTATTGATTATGTAGTTCACGCTGCAGCTACTAAGATTGTACCCACTGCTGAATATGATCCATTTGAGTGCATTAAAACAAATGTTATAGGCGCAATGAATTTAATTGATGCGTGCATAGACAAAAAAGTTAAGAAGATAGTAAGTCTCTCAACTGATAAAGCAAGTAGTCCGATTAATCTATATGGAGCAACAAAGCTGACTTCAGACAGGTTGTTTGTTGCAGGAAATTCCTACTCTGGAAGTCATGATACTAGTTTTTCTGTGGTGAGATATGGGAATGTTATGGGTTCACGTGGCTCAGTAATTCCCTTCTTCTCGTCAATTAAAAATGAAGGAATTTTTCCAATAACAGATGAACGTATGACGCGTTTTATGATCTCTTTGGAGCAAGGCGTTGAATTAGTATGGCATGCTTTTGAAGATATGAAAGGAGGTGAAATATATATAAAAAAAATTCCCTCTATGAACATAATCGATATAGCAAAAGCAGTTTCCAAAGATGCTAAACATGAAATTATTGGCATAAGACCTGGAGAAAAACTTCATGAGCAAATGATAGGTATTGAAGATGCTCCATATACATATGAATATCCTAGCCATTACAAAATTTTGCCATCGATAAATGAGTGGAGCACAGATCCTGAAAGGATCAAAGATGGCAAAAAGGTAGAACCAGATTTTTCATATTGTTCTAAAACAAATCCTGAATGGATGGATATAAAAACTCTTGAGGTTTGGCTAGAAAAAAATGAAGAAAAAATAGGGAAGCTCTAATGGCTGCCATAGAAAAATATTTCTTACATATTTGAAGCAATCTCTATGAACACAAATCTTTTGAGATTAATATTCATTTGCCTTCATCAACTTTTTAAAAAACTGTTGCAATACTTTGAGCCGCAGTTAAAACTAAATTTTTGTTAAATTGATGAGTTCTACAATTGACGACAAAAGCTCTGTTCATTCAGGGATTGTATTATTATCTGGCTCTGCTGGAGAGCTTGATTGGATCCTTCCTATATTAGCTAGTATTCTTAAGAAAGGCTTTAACTTAAAAATTGTTTTTTTAACAAGGCATTCTCTCATAAGTGTTCAAAAAAATCGTATGCTTAATGATTTCATTTCGCAAGAAAATTCACAACTTGAAATTTATAAATGTGGAGGATATTTTTTTGAAAAAGTAGAGCATTTTAGCTACCTTATCCATCGTGCTTCGATAAAATTTAATTTATCCAAAAAACCTATCTTAAGAAACATTTATAAAAATCTTATGAAGCTTCTTAAACAATTTTACTTCAATCGTTTTCCATCAAATATTATTCTTTTAAAGAAAAAAAAATGTTTATTTTTTTCTGAATATCCGAAATTAAGAAGGCCAAGCGATCAATGGTTAAAAGATAAATTTGATGAGGCTATTTTCTTCTATTGTCCTCACTCACCTCATATATATGCAGAAAATATAGATAAAAACTTTTCTTCGTCACAATTTATAAACTATAGTAAAAATTACTTTCTTTTACTTGGTCACCCCGCTGATTATTTAGCCATTAATGATGGGAAGGAATTAGCCTCAGATGCTTTAGAGAAAATATTTTTAGGTCATCCCAAATATTCTAATGATTGGCTTAATGAACTTAAAAAAAAATCTCAAACTTTTCGTTCATCTATATCTAACAGGGATAAAGTTAATATCCTAGTTTTAAGCAGAGGAATTGGAAGTTATTTAAATAGTGAATCACATATTGATTCAGTAAAGATGACCATTGAAGGAGTTTCTAGCGAAATAAAAAATTATAATCTTCTCATCAAAAAGCATCCTAGAGAATTAAATTCGCACTGGGATGTTGCCGCAAGTAAGAATCCTGCCATCAAGATCATTGATGATCACATGATGAATATAGCCACATCAGCTGACTTCGTGATTTCTTTTTGGGGGTCTGGTGCGATGGATTGTTATGCTCTCGGTGTTCCAGTAATAGAGTTATTTGATCCTAACAAGCATCCAAAGCAACAAATTTTTCATAACAACGAATTCACCACTATATATCGCTTACTGGGAATAGTTTTACCGGCAAAAAACTTGAAGGAATTAGTAAGGGCTATATCCTCCCTGAGGGATAATAATTTTTTATTACCTTCGAATGAGCCACATCCTTTTTTTAGTGAGTTGATGAATATGTCTAATAAATGGAATATAAAAATAGAAAAAATTCTCGAAACACACAATTTAATGAATAATTAAATTATGAAATACACTAAACATTGAATGATGAGTTTAAATTAAATATTTTCTATGATAATTTGCAGTGAAATAAAGAGATCTAATTTATGAAGAAAATAGACATAGTGGTTATTGGAGCTGGCTTATATGTTTGCGGGAAAGGAACAGATGGTTTCGGTACAATATTGCCTGCTATTTTTGAGTGGAAGCGAAAAGATACAAATATTGCCGATGTGCATTGTGTTTCAACTTCTGCAGATTCATCGAAAAAACTTTTGGATAAAGCAAAAGAATTAGAGATGAAAACAGGTATAAATTTTCAAATTAAGTCATATCCCAAAAAGGGCTCAAAGAATCATAATGCATACAAGGAGGTATTAGCAGAATGTAAAAAACCTGCGTGCGCAATAATAGCTGTTCCAGATCACTTACATCATCAGATTGCCAAGGATTGTCTTGAAGCTGGTTTGCACACTCTTATAGTTAAGCCTCTTACTCCAACGTATTCTGAGGCACTTGATTTAGTAAATTTGGCTAAAAAAAATAAACTTTATGGTGCTGTTGAGTTCCACAAACGATGGGATAAGTCTAACATTTTACTTCATGATAAATTTAGATCAAATGAGCTCGGAAAACCATTAAATTGCTGGATAGAATATAGTCAGCGTCGATCTATTCCTATCAAATTCTTTAAAGATTGGGCATCAAAGACTAGCATTCTTCAGTATCTTGGCATTCACTATATTGATCTTATTAGGTATGTAACCTCTGGGTATCCTAAAAGAGTTATGGCAATTGGACAAAAAACTGAGATTATTCAATATGGTATTGACACTTATGACTCAATTCAATGCATTATTGAATGGGAAATGCCTGATGGAACTATATTTACTCAAACTATTTTAACAAGTTGGGTAGATCCAGATAGCAGCACAGCAGTATCCGATCAAAAGATAAAATTTATTGGCACAAAAGGTCGATATGAGGCTGATCAAAAAGAGCGAGGCATAAGAATTAATACAGATAATTCAGGTGTTCAGCATATTAATCCAGATTTTTGTATGTCGTATGGTGTAGATAACGGAGAGATTTATTGGCATGGTTATGGTATTGAGAGTATTACAACATTTATAAATGACGTTGTGGCACTGGAAGCAAAATCGAAAGCCCTATCAGATTTAGAGGGCAATAGACCTACTTTTAAGGAGTCCTCTATCAGCACAATAGTAACTGAATTAGCTCATAAAAGTCTTGAAGATAACTCAAAGTGGCAATCAATAAAAATTTAAGTTGGCTTTTAAATAATGATTTTGTTTAATTTTGATGATACTGCAAATAAAAGAATAGAATAACAAGTATGAAAATCTGTATGGTGCCAGCAAGAAAGGGGTCTGAAAGACTTACAAAAAAAAATTATTTAAAGATAGGTCAATATACCGTATTAGAAATTGCTATTTTAAAAGCAAAAAAGTGTGATGTTTTTGACCGTATCGTAGTTAATACTGATGATCCTGAGCTCGAGAACATTTCATCGAATCTGGGAGTAGACTTCTACCTTAGACCAGATTATTTAGCATCTTCAAATGCAACAAGCGATCAAGTTGTTTTAGATTTCTTTAATTCCCATGAGGGGGATAAAATTTTTTGGTTAAATACCGTAAGTCCACTTCAGACTCTTGGAGATATTAAAAATTTTGTTAAGTCATCAGATAATAAAAATTGGAAGTCAGCAGTTTCTTATAATTCCACACAAGTTCATGCGATATTTGACCATAGCCCTATTAATTTTGATTGGGTCGATGGTTTTGCCAGAACTCAAGATTTAAGGCCGGTTCAATGCTTTAATTATGCAATGATGGGATGGAGCAGAGAAATGGTCGACTCCCTTATAAAAGGACAACTTTTTGACAAAGATACCTTTCTAGTTGAATCAAGCATATGGAGTAGTTTTTTGTTAAAAAATAAAGATGATATGAATTTGATAAAAACTATTTCAAAAACTTCACCCGACCAAGGCCTTAGTTTTTAAATATGCTGAAAATAAAAGAAGTCACAGTAAAAGATATACGTGTTCCAACATCTGATACATTGTTAGGATCTGATCCGTTTCATAAAAAACCTAACTACTCATGTGTATATACAACAATCAATTTAAGCAACGGCATTCAGGGCCACTCCATCTGCTTCACATCTGGCGCAGGTAATGACTGGATAGCTTATGGCGTTAAAGATTTAGCTAAACTCATAGGCGATCTTGATTTTTCAGAATTTATGAAAAATCCAGGTCATGTATATAAACTTATTAATGATCATCACCAATTAAGGTGGCTTGCTGATGGTGTTAATAGAATGGCTCTTGGCTCAATTATTAATGCGCTATGGGATGCATGGGCTAAAGTTGAAGAAAAGCCTATGTGGAAATTACTGGTTGATATGCATCCCCAAAAAATCATAGATGCAATTGATTGGAGATACTTAAAGGATGCACTTTCAAAAGAGGAGGCATTAAAAATTCTAGATGAAAAAATTGAATTACATTCAGATATTGAGCAAGGAATGCTGAAGAAAGGTCCTAAGGCATACTCTACTGCGGGATGGTTAGGCTTAACGGATTTAGAAATATCTGAGGTTATTCAGGATATGAAAGATCAAGGATTTGACTGTTTTAAGATGAAAGTAGGGCAAAATCTTGACCATGATAAAGAAAGGCTCACTTTTATCAGAAGAATTATTGGCGATGAATCTAAGTTAATGTTAGATTGCAATCAAGTTTGGGGAGTAAATGAGGCAATTGAGTACATGAAAGAGCTAAAAGATTTCAATCCAGTTTGGATTGAAGAACCAACTGCAAGAGATGACGTACAAGGCCATTTAAAAATTTCTAATGCATTAAAAGATATCAACATCAAAGTTGCTAGTGGAGAACAAGTTCCGTCTCCTGTGATATTTAAGCAATTACTTCAATCTGGAGCAATAGGGTTTTGTCAAATTGATGCGAGCCGTCTAGGAGGGGTTAATGATGTGTTGGCAGTTATATTAATGGCTAAGAAATTCCAAGTTCCTATCTGTCCTCATGGTGGCGGCATTGGTTTGTGTAATATGATTGTTCACTATGCTATTTGGGATCAAATAAAGGTTGCTAGTAACTCTGATAACCAAGTTGTCGAGTATATTGAATTTCTTCAAGATGATGTTTTTGTAAATCCAATCCAGGTTAAAGATGGCCATTATGTTTCACCAAGTGCATTTGGCTGGGGGATAGAAATGAAAGATAATTTTTTCAATGATCATATCTATCCAACAGGCAGCATCTGGAGGGAAAGAGTGGAGTCTGGAAGCATCAAATTCTTGCCTTAGCAAAAAAATTTGAAATGTTAAAATTAAATTAAATATACATCTTAGTAGGATTGAAATATGAATTACGACATAGTTATCAGATGTAGGAATGAAATGGAGTGGCTTCCAAGGGTAATAGAATCTATAAAAAAGCAAACCGTTCAACCATCTAAAATCATCTTAGTTGATAATTCTAGCAGTGACGGATCTCAAGATTATGCCTTACAAAATAATTGTATTTTAATTAACTATGACAAATCTGAATTCAATTACAGTTATGCTCTTAATATTGGTATACAAGAAACTTCTGAGAATGAAGTTTTGATTCTGTCGGCACATTGTGAGCTTGCAACACCAACATCAGTGGCAAATCTTATAGAGGTCCGACATGAATATGAGGCTGCTGGTGTTTATGGTAGACAAATACCTACAGTAAATAGTAATCCGGTTGATACTAGAGATTTAGTTACGGTATTTGGTAGGGAGCGTATAGTATTTAAGAGTTACCCTTTTTTTCATAATGCATTTTCTTTAATAGAGCGTCTAGCATGGGAAACATGTAATTTCGATGAGAGCCTAAATGGAATTGAGGATAGATTTTGGGCCCGAGAGCAAGCACTAAAAGGTCGAAAAATAATTTATGAACCAGATTCTATCGTTTATCATGAGCATGGTCTTAATCAAGGTGTTTCAATTGATAGAGCTCTTCGTGTTTGCAAGCATTTACAAGGTTTGCACAAAGAAGACATATTTGTTTGGCCAACATTTAATCTTCCAGATTAACTTTGATAACAGATAAAACCTAAATATAGGATAATTTTTTCAAGGGCATGGCTAATTAAATTAATTGGCTTTCATAAGGAGGTTACTTGAGATTAAGAGCTGTATAATGTAAATCTTTAGGATTAAAGTAGCCTAGATTGAAACATCATTAATTAAATATTAAAGTTTGCTGAAAACTTATCAATATAAAAAATCTATATACTTTTTATTGCTAACGAAACAAACAATGTAAAAATAATATGATCAATTATGGGAAACAAAATATAAATCAAGATGACATAGATGCAGTAATTGATGTCCTCAAGTCAGACTATTTAACTCAGGGACCCAAGGTGCCTGAATTTGAAGAGAATTTAAAAAAATATTGTCAATCTGAGCATTCAAAAGTTGTCAGCAATGCAACTTCAGCACTTCATTTGGCATATTTAGCTGTTGGGCTGCAAAAGGGTGATATTGTATGGACATCTCCTAATACTTTTGTCTCAACTGCAAATGCTGCTTTATATTGTGGAGCGACAATAGATTTTGTTGATATAGATCCTCACACTTATAATATTTCAATTAAATGCCTGAAGGAAAAACTTATTCAAGCAAAAAAAGATAATAAGCTGCCAAACCTGGTCGTGCCTGTTCATTTTGCGGGTCAAAGTTGTGATATGGAAGCAATATGGGAGTTGTCAAAAGAATATAAATTTAAAGTTGTTGAAGATGCAAGTCATGCACTTGGAGGTACATATAAAGGTAAAAAAATTGGCAATTGTGAATATAGTCATATGTCAGTTTTTAGCTTCCATCCAGTTAAAATGATCACTACTGGAGAAGGCGGCGCAGTAACGACAAACTGCAAAAATTTGGATGAAAAGGTATCTATATTGAGAACTCATGGGATCACAAAAGACCCCTCTCATTTTGATTTCAAGCCTCATGGTGACTGGTATTATGAGCAACAATTTCTAGGCTACAACTATCGATTAACAGATATCCAGGCGGCTTTAGGTATTAGTCAGCTAAGGAGATTAGATAGTTTTGTTTCTAAGCGAAGAGAAATTGCAGATTTCTATCTTCAACATTTAGATCAAAATATCACGCCAGCTCAAATTCAAGATGCAGATTCTTCTTGGCACTTGTTTGTTGTTCAGGTAAACAATAGACAAAAAATTTATCAACAACTCAAAGATAACGGCATTCAATCTCAAGTTCATTACATACCTGTACATTCACAACCATTTTATAACAGTGGAAGTCTAAAGAACTGCGAGATTTTTTATGAACATTGTCTCAGCCTACCAATCTATTTCGATTTGACTAAGGAGCAATGTGAGCTAGTGGTAAGCTGCATTAATAATGATTGAAGATATTAAAAACACCCTTTCAAAAGAATTTAAAAACCTCAGTTTTAATTTATCAAGCTGGAATTCAGTTTTAAATGCTTCTTCATATGCTTCCGTTTACCATCAAGTTAGCAATATTGATTATTACTCTGCATATTTTAAGGGTGACAATATTTCTTTTGTATTGATAGAAGATAATAAAGCAATAGCTGCTCTACCAGTATTCATTTATCAAGATAAAGATGGGTGGAAAATATCCTCAAATGGTTTAGGTTTGATTTCCCCATTGTTTATTAAAAGTATCCCAAAAAAATCAAGAAAACGACTTGAGAGACAATTGATAGAAATAATTTTAGTGATCTCAAGAATATTAAATTTAAAAAAAATTATACTTTTTGAGTGTTCTTATTTTCTTTCGAATTGGTTTCTTCTATGGCTTGAGAGAGCAGATAAACAGTTTTTAACATATCAACTTGCAATAGATCTTCAAAAAAGCCTAGATAGCATTAAGTTGGACTTTAGAAAGAGTTATAAACCTCTCGTAAATAAGGCACTTAGAGATTGGGATGTAAACATTTGTGAAGAGAATTTGGATGAGGTGTTCGAAGAATTTCAAGACTTGCACTGTGAGGCTGCAGGAAAGCGAACAAGGAGTAATGAAAGCTGGAGCATTCAAAAAAAACAAATAAAAAACAAAGAAGCTTTTTTAATAAGCGTAAGAGATGATAAGGCTTTAATTGGCGCAGCTCTTTTTAATTTTTCCAGAGATATAGGAGTTTACTCAGTAGGAGCATATAAAAGAGAATTATTTGATAAGCCTATTGGTCATGCTGTGCAAATGGTTGCAATAACAAAATTAAAAGACTTAGGATGCCACACATATATCTTAGGTCAAAAAGCTGTCTCTCTTTCATCTGATGACTTGTCTGAAAAAGAGGCATCCATTTCTCATTTTAAAGAGGGTTTTGCAGGATATGTGTATGCTCAGCCTTGCCTTGAAATTACTATGAATGAATAAGTTAGCCATAGGTACAGCTCAATTTGGAATGGATTATGGAGTAAGCTCATCTCCTGGTAAGGTCGAACTTTCTGAGATAAAAAAAATTCTAGATCATGCAAAATCAATAAACATTAATATGCTAGATACCGCATTAGCTTATGGAAACAGTGAAAAAATTCTTGGTGACTTTAACGTTAATGATTTCAAAGTAGTCACTAAAACAAGACATTTTAGTAACAGCAAGATTACTGATGAAGATTTAAATCTTCTTAATTATGACTTTAGTAAATCACTAAAAAATTTAAAACTTAATTCTGTTTACGGGCTTTTAATTCATAATCCTAACGACTTGATGAAGCCAGGAGCTTCAAAAATTATTGAGTTTATACAAACTCTAAAAAAAACTAATAAAATCAAGAAGATAGGCGTTTCTATATATGAAAATAAACACTTAAGTTTTGTACTTGAGAATTTTGATATCGATTTAGTGCAAGTTCCATTGAATATATTTGATAGAAGACTGATAGATAATGGAATGCTTGAATTATTGAGCCAGGAGGGCCTTGAAGTTCATGCACGATCTATTTTTTTACAGGGATTAATGCTCATGCAGGATACTAGAAGACCTCGTAAATTTGATCGTTGGGATAGCTTATGGAAGTCATGGCACGAATGGCTAAATGATTATAAAATATCTCCACTTGAAGCATCTATCAGGTATGTCATGTCCTTTTCAGAAATATCAAAAGTCTTGGTTGGGGTAGACTCAATAAATCAATTAATTGAGATAGTTGATGCTGCATCTGGTGGTTTACCCCCTATTCCAAGCGAGCTTCATACAGACGATTCTCTTCTATTGAATCCATCAAACTGGGACCAAATATGAGAATTATAGCTATAGTTCAGGCAAGACTAGGTTCAATTAGGCTGCCTGAAAAGGTATTACAGAATATTTGCGATAAACCATTAATTGAATTGTTATTGGCGCGTCTTTCAAATTCCACTCAAATCGATGAGATTGTTGTAGCCACATCAAAAAAATCGATCAATAACAAATTGCAATTATTTATTGAATCTATAGGTTATAAATGCATCAGAGGCAGCGAAGAAGACGTGCTTCATAGGTTTTACGAGTCTGCAAAAGATATGGGTGCAGATACAATTGTTAGAATAACAGGTGACTGCCCCTTAATTGACCCAGTAATTGTTGATCAATGCATCAAAAAATTTAAAGAAACTAATGTAGATTATTTCTCGAATATAGATCCTGCAACTTTTCCAGATGGTCTTGATGTTGAGGTTATGTCATTTAAGGCACTTGAAAAAGCTAATTTAGAGGCCACTTCTGCATTTGATAGGGAGCATGTTTCGACCTATATAAGAGGTTCTGAAAATTTTTTGAAATCTTCTATTAGACATACTAAAGATCTATCTAACTTAAGATGGACAGTTGACGAACCAGAAGACCTTAATGTTGTAAGAAAAATATTTCAACATTTTTCACCCAACATATTTTTTTCTTGGGAACAAATACTTTATTTAAACCAGTCAAAGCCAGAAATATTTAATGAAAATCAAACTATAATTAACAATGAGGGATCAACTATGGGTTCAGGGCAAAAATTATATAAAAGAGCGAAACGAATCATACCTGGTGGCAATATGTTGTTATCAAAAAGACCAGAAATGTTCTTGCCTGATAAATGGCCATCTTATTTTAGTAGGTCAAAAGGCTGTAAGGTCTGGGATTTAGATGAGAATGAATTTATAGATACTTCTATGATGGGTATTGGGACCAATATTCTTGGTTATGGACATCCCGAGGTTGACGAGGCAGTGCAAAAGATTATTAAGGACGGAAATATGTCTACTTTAAATTGCCCGGAAGAAGTTTATTTGGCTGAAAGATTGATTGAGTTACATCCTTGGGCAAATATGGTTAGATTTGCTAGATCTGGTGGAGAAATTAATTCAGTAGCAGTCAGAATAGCTAGAGCTTCAACTGGCAAGGATAAGATTGCTGTTTGTGGATATCATGGCTGGCATGACTGGTACATATCAAGCAATCTTAACAATAATCAGAACTTAGATCAGCATTTATTACCAGGATTAAATCCTAATGGAGTGCCAAAGGCATTAGCTGGAACAGCATTACCATTTGAATACAATAAAATTGATCAATTAGAAAAATTAATAGATGAAAACAGAGGTGAAATTGCTGCAATTAAAATGGAAGTTTCTAGAAACACTGGTCCAAAGGATAATTTTTTACAAAATGTAAGAGATCTGGCTACAGAAAATAACATTATTTTAATTTTTGATGAATGCACCTCTGGTTTTAGAGAGACATTTGGAGGGCTTCATAAAAAATATAATGTTCACCCAGATATTGCACTCTTCGGGAAAGCGATGGGTAATGGATATGCAGTTACCGCTTGTATTGGTACTACTAAAGTTATGCAAGCCGCACAGCAAACATTTATCAGCTCCACATTTTGGACTGAAAGAATTGGTTCTGCTGCAGCATTAAAAACATTAGAAATTATGGAAAGGGAAGAATCATGGAAATACATATCTGAAAAAGGTAATTATATTTCTAAAAAATGGCAGGATCTTGCTAATAAATATGAGCTAGAAATTAGTACATGGGGCATTCCTGCATTGAGTGGATTTACATTTGAGTCAAATAATGCCTCAGCCTATAAAACTTTAATTACGCAAGAAATGTTAAAGCAGGGTTTCCTTGCAGGGAACAATATTTATGTTTGTATGGAGCATACTCAAGTTATAATCGATGAGTATTTAAGTAAACTTGACCCAATTTTTTCGCTAATCAAAGATTGTGAGAAAGGGCTAGATGTCCATTCAATTTTAGATGGTCCTATATGTCATAGTGGATTTAAGCGCTTAAATTAATGAAAGCAGTTTTTCGTGTCGATGCCTCTATAGAAATAGGCTCCGGTCATGTGATGCGATGTTTATCCCTTGCCAATGTCTTAAAAAATAATAGTTTTATGGTTGAGTTTATATGCAGAAATCATGATGGAAATCTAATTAATAGAATTGTCGAAGATGGTTTTAGGGTGCATGAGATTGAGCTAGCGGCCGAAAATAAAACTGATGATAAATTAGAGCATTCGGCCTGGCTTGGCACTTCACAGAAACAGGATGCAGATGACACCATAAAAGTTATTAAAAATGACTTTGTGGATTGGATTGTTGTTGACAGTTACTCATTAGATGAGGATTGGCATAAATCAGTAAAGCCTTACTGTAAAAAATTAATGGTTATTGATGATTTGGCTGATAGAAAATATCATTGTGATATATTAATTGATCAAACTTTCGGAAGAGAAAATAAAGACTATTTTGATAGAATTCCGAGTTATTGTCAGGCTTTGCTGGGTTCAAAATATGCACTTCTGAGACCAGAGTTTTTTGATCTGAGAGAAAAAAGCTTAGCAAAGAGAAATCATCATGAGTTGCAACATTTGCTGATAAATATGGGTGGTATAGATGCCGCAAACATAACAGAAAAAATTTTAGATCATCTTAAGACCTGCAAACTTGATAAGGAATTAAAAATTACTGTCGTTATGGGAGAGAATGCCCCGCATTTGGAGCTTGTTCGTGAGAAAGCAAAAGAACTTAAACAAAAAACAAATGTTTTAGTTAATGTTAAAAATATGGCTCAAATCATGACAAGTGCAGACATTGCAATTGGTGCTTCTGGATCTGCCTCATGGGAGCGTTGCTGCCTGGGGTTGCCTACAATTCAGATAGCTATTTCAAAGAATCAAGAATACTTATCTTTTAACTTAGCTAGTAAAAATATTATTAAACTTATTAATGATATTAACGAAATCTCTCATTTGCTTGAAAATTCTAAAAAATGGATGAACGAAGTCAGATCTCTGTCCGCAGAAATATGCGATGGACTTGGCACTTCAAGAGTTTTTAATAAAATGACGGATGAAACTTTGCTTATAAGGGGTTTTGATGAAATTGAATTATGTAACTATACAAATTTAGATCAAAAAAATATTAATTTGGCATTAGAAATGCGCAATCACAAAGATATACGATCATGGATGTATAATCAGAATCATATCTCAATTGAGGAACATCTAAGCTTTATTGAGATGTTACAAACCGAGACAAAAACTCGTTATTTTTTAGTAAAGCAAAGCGGTCTTGTCATTGGAGCCATTAACTTTTTAAAAATACAATATGGCAATTCTGTTGATTTTGGTATTTACAAAAATCCATTTCTTAAATCAAAGGGTTTAGGCAAAATCATCGAAGCAGCTGCTTCTGAATATGCTTTTACGGAGTTAGCAGTGAGAAATATAAATTTAGAGGTTATAGCAGCCAACATAAAAGCAATCAATTTTTATAAAAGATGCGGATTTGAAACTATTAATAAGTCTATAATCAACAATCAAAAGATCATTTGCATGAGTAAAGAAAATAATTCGATAGTTATATGAGTGAATATATAAAAATTAATGAGAGAAAAATAGGCCCAGACTATCCTCCATTCATTATTGCTGAAATGTCAGCAAATCATAATCGAAATATTGACAATGCATTTAAAATTATTGATGTCGCCAAGCAATCTGGAGCTGATGCAGTGAAATTACAAACATATCGACCAGACACAATCACAATGAATATTGATTCTCCTGAATTTACCATTAACGGAGGACTTTGGGATGGACAGACTTTATATGAATTATATGAAAGCGCCTTTATGCCGTGGGAATGGCACAAACCGCTTTTTGATCATGCTAAGAAAAGAGATATTACTATTTTTAGCTCACCTTTTGATAATACTGCTGTAGATTTATTAGAGGACTTGAATGCTCCAGCATATAAAATTGCTTCATTTGAAGCCATTGATCTTCCATTAATTAAATATGTAGCTAGCACTGGAAAGCCAATGATAATTTCAACTGGTATGGCAAATGCAGATGAGATCAATGAGGCAATTTTTTCTGCAAAAGATTATGGATGTAAGGAACTTGCAATCCTTCATTGTGTAAGTGGTTATCCAGCCCCAGCAGAAGATTATAATTTGAAAACATTAACTGATTTACGAAAAAAATTTAATTTAGTTACAGGACTTTCTGACCATACCACTAATAATATTACTGCGGTCGCTAGTATTGCTCTTGGAGCATCTATCGTAGAGAAACATGTAACTTTAGATAAATGTGGTGGTGGCCCAGATGACTCATTCTCACTTGAAGAAAAAGATTTAGCTCAATTATGTGATGAAGCGAAGCTAACATGGAAGACGCTTGGTAAAGTAAATTATGCTAAAAAAATTAGTGAGAGAGAAAATGCTAAATTTCGCCGCTCTTTGTACTTCGTTAAGGATATTCGTCAAGGTGAGGTAATATCTGATGAGTGTGTAAAAAGTATAAGGCCTGGCTATGGATTAGCCCCAAAGTATTATCATGATATTATTGGTAAAAAAGCATCTCAAGATGTATCTCTTGGCACAGCAGTTACATGGGATCATATAGATAAATGAAAAAAATAATATGGATAGATGTTGGCACACATTTTGCGCAAGAGCATGGTTCTATTTTTTCTTCTAATATAAGTTTTTATTTATTTTTATTTAGGCGCCTATTTTCTTCAAAATTTTTAAGAAGGGGAAAATTCGTAAGTCTTTTGGAGCTAAAAGAAATAATTAAAAGTAGACAAAGAATAAGAAAATACTCTAGTAATTTTTACTCAATATTTATCGAAGCAAATCATAAGATAGCTCGCAAAAGAAAATTCTATCCGAATGCAGACATATTTTTTAATATTGCTTTAACTAACGACTCCTATCAGCCAATATCTATTGCTAAATTGTATTTAGGTGATGGAAGAGATGATTCACAAGGCAGTTCAATATTCTTGGAAAAACATAATGTTACTAAAAACGACTTTGTTGCAGCATTTGGATCATCGACTAATAACTTTTTTCAAGCAATAGAAGAATATTTAAGTGAGCAATTTAATGATTATGTTGTAATGCTCAGATTAAACTGTGAGGGAGTTGAAGATGACGTAATTTACTCTGCGCACAATAGTTTTGGAAAAAAATTGCAGCTAATATCTGGTTCTCTAAAAGATGTGTCAGAAGTAAAAGGTGTAGATGCATATGAAAAACTTAATAATTATATGAATGACAATGAAATAATATTTGCAAAGTTTTATGCTCCTATTTATTCATGGTTAGAGGGACATAAAGCTATAATTGAGTTACTTAGAAAAGTATCTTAAATATAGAAGCATATACTCTAAACAGTTTCATTTTTTTTAATGACTATGACTAATATTCTATGCTTCGATTCTATACATATAATTAAGCCATTAAGAATTATTTATCTTCGCATTGTTAAAAGATTGCTTGAAGTCCAAAACACGACTGAAAAAAGACTAATTTTATACAGACTTGATAAAGAAAATATCTTTATCCGTGATTATAGAAATTTAAGTGGAATACCTATAAGCGTGGATGCTGAAAATATTGATGCAGAAAGTATAAAATTTTATCGCTATTTAAAAAAAACAAGAAGCTGTCCAGAAATAAAAATAAAAAATCAATCCCTATTCGATCTTTATACTCGACAAATGAAATTAAAACTTGCTGAAGTTTTAAAATGCGCACATAGGTTAATCAATATAACGGATGAAAGCAGCCAAGATCTAGTGATTTTTTCTGACAAACAAACAACAGAAATTATTAAACTAGCTTTTCTATTCTTGGAATATAAATCAAATAAAATCAAGTGGACTTCTAAAAAAAGCTTAACAATTTGTATTAGCTTGAACTCAATTTTGATGAGATTCGCAGCCATTTTTAGGATGATTATTACTCACTCAACTTTACCTGATAAATATTTTGTAAAACATATGAGTTCAGATCTTCCATCGGTACTGATTTCAATGCCCAGAAGAAGACCTGATGATTTTTATAAGAGTTACATAGATCAGTTAGAGGGAAAATTTAATATTTATATATATAGTGTTGGTTTTCTACAAAAATTGCCTGCTGGTTATAAGCAAAAAAAAATTAAACGAAGTTTTGGAATAATACATGGTCTATTTAAGCCCAAGTACATGTTTTTAACTCCTGATAGCTTCATAGCCGATGTTCTGTTAATTTTTAAGAATCATCATAATCTTAATATTAGTCTTGATGCTGTTAATACAATATATGAGAATAAGATTGATGCTCATATAAGCAGATTGCAAACAAATGTACTTGATAATTTTCTAGCAATAGTTGCACGAGAAAAAAAAATATTTGTCTATGGTGATGTGATGGAAGAAATATTTTTTTGCGATGCAGGAGTCTGTTCCTCAAAATCAAACTTTTCTGAATCAATTAAATTAGCACTCAAAAATGATTCTCAAATAACTTTTAAGGGAGTTAATTCTAATATCAATTATCGTCTTTCAGACTATGCTCCTACAAAAGATAGATATATCCATCAATTAGTTGATATAGACTTAATTAAAAAAGTTATTTTTTATGCTTCGGATCCCTCTAAGGAGGAGTCTCAACGTTATTTAACTGAAAAATTTCTATTTACTCAATTTTCTAAACAACTAGATTATGTTTTTGTAATCAAAACTCATACCCAGGATGATGGAAAGATTACATTTTTGGCTTACTTGGATTCTGGGTCACCTGATAACATAGTTTTAATTGGAGATGAAACTCAAAAGAAAAATATATCTTCTAGAGAATTTCAAATATTCCCTGGCTTTAATTTCAACGCAGCTATTGCTTCTAGTAATGGTTTTCTTACAGCCTCATCTTCATCCATACTTCAGTCATTAGTTTTAGGTACCAAATCGGGAATCGTTGATCTTTTCAACAATAATTTTTATGGCTATCTAATTAAAAATAATGCATCAATTTTGATTAATGATAGCAATAGCTTAATCAATTATCTAAGATATGATTCTTTGGAAATAACCAGCGATACTTTAGAATTTTGTGGTTTAAAAAGTCAAAGTGAATTTGACTTAGGGAAGCAACTAATTATTGGTATCAAGCAATTCTATCAGTAAAGAATATCTTTTGTTGGAGGAGGCTTGTTCAAAATGAATAAATATAGTCACAAACAATATCGATTGTCTCTTAGCAGCGGCTTAAATAAGCTAACAGCATTCATTTTTTCAATTTTTTACGGTTTATTCATTGTTGCAATGTTGAGGCTTCAATATAAAGTAGGTAGCGGCGATATTGGATCATATATTTATTTTTTTGATCAATTTAATACCAATGCAGACGCTCCTCAAATTTCTCTTCGTGCTGATGGTGCTTTTAGACTAGCTATCTTTTTCTTAAAAGATTTTTTTAATATTGATGTTTTGATTATCTTAAGTATCTTTGCTTTTATTATATCTAGCATAGTGAGTTACATTTTTTTGCTCAATATTAAATCTCAAAAATCGTTAGTATATCTTCTCCCTTTAATATTAATGATTTTTACAACTCCTATAGTGCAAGCACTATTTTCTTCTTATATTAGATCTGGCATTGCATTTTCCATATTGATGATAGGCATTATATATTTTCGTGGGATATTCCAGTTATTTCTGTTTGCTCTCTCCAGCATCATTCATTTCTCGATGATACCCTTTGTTGGTTTCTATGTTTTATTTCGAATGATCAAACGAATTAAATATAATGAAATAAAACTGAACAATACTTTTACTTTACTTTTATTGATTTGCTCTTCAGTAGTAGTAGCAATTGTTGGCGGAATTTTTCAAGAAATAAATCCAATTAACTCGAGCTTTGCATATAACCTTTTAATTTTTTACATATCTTTATTTATTATTTTAACTAGCAGGCGATCAATTAGAAATATATTTGGATTTTTGTCAATGGGAATGGTATTTGTTTACTTCTCAGGCCTTTTTATGGATTCTTCGTATAGTCGATATGTTGGTTATGCTGTATTGCTATACTTTTTTTTCTTAACGCAGGATGGTAAAAAAAATGAGATTGAAATATTTACAGTAGGATTTATCCCATTCTATGTTCTTACTAACTTTTTTATGATTTCAAATTTTAGCTCCTAAAATTTTATGAAAAAAAATATTATTATTGTTGTAAGTGCAATGAATTTGGGAGGAGCACAAAGGGTAGTGTCAATCTTATGTAATCATTGGATAAATAATGGGCACAAGGTTACGCTAATATCTACATTTACTGGCAGAAAACAAAATCACTATATCGTGAGTGATAGAGTTAGATTGTTATCTCTCAAAAATAGTTCGAGCTTTGCAAATAGTAAAATTCTTAAATTGCCTCTTAAAGTTATGCAGCTAAGAAGATTAATCAAAAGAGAAAATCCAGATCTCGTAATTTCATTTCTCACGAGAATAAATTTAGCTACAACTATATCAACTATTGGTTTGAAAATACCTTTGATTATAAGTGAGAGAATATGGACACCATTTGCAACTTTAAATCCAAATTTATTTTGGTTATATAGGCTAATTTTCAAAAAAGTAAAAAAAGCTGTTGTTCAGACAGAAAAAAGCATGATTTGGTTAAAATTCTATTTTCCTGATTTAGATGCAGAGGTAATACCTAATCCGGTTTTATATCCTATACCTCTGCAGCAGGGTATGATGCTCAAGCCAAAAACATTTATTTCAAGCAAAAGGAAATTAATTTTAGCATGTGGAAGACTACACAAATCTAAGCAATTTGACCTTTTAATAAAGTCTTTTGCTCAAGTTCAGAAAGATTTTGTTGATTGGGATCTGGCAATTCTAGGAGAGGGCGAAGAAAAAAAAAGATTAGAAAGATTAATACATGATATGGATTGTAAAAGTAGAGTATTTTTACCTGGAGCAATGGGAAATATGTCGGAGTGGTATGGAAGAGCAGATGTATTTGTCTTAAGCTCAATTGTAGAGGGCTTTCCAAATGTTTTATTAGAGGCTATGTCTTATGGATTGCCATGTTTAAGTTTTGACTGTGATACAGGGCCAGGAGAAATCATTCAAGATGGACTGAATGGTGTTTTAATTGATCCAGAAGAAAAAATATTAGGTCTTAGTAAAGCATTGAAAAAGGTACTTGGCGATCAATTATTTAGAAAGCAGATTGCAAAAAATGCGCTTCAGGTAAGATCTAAGTATTCTGTCAATAAAATTATGGAACGCTGGGATAAAATTTTAGAAATTAAATAATTATGTGTGGAATTATTGGTAATTTTGGTTTTATAGAAAATGATTATTTTGAAAGTCATTTAAAGCAAATTGATGATTCTTTTAAAAGAAGAGGACCAGACCAACATAATAATATTTCTTTGCAAAATTTTTTTGGGGCACATTCACGACTTATTATTCAGGGAAATGAAAATGATGGCATGCAACCATTTTGCTTTAACGATACGTTTTTATTATTTAATGGCAATTTATATAACAAAGAAATTTTACGTGCTGAACTTCAGTCATTTGGATATAAATTTGCTGGTATATCTGATACAGAGGTTGTTGCATATTCAATTTTTCACTGGGGATCCGAAGCATTTAAAAAATTTAATGGTTTCTTTGCTATTGCATATTACGATAATTCTAAAAAAAAATTGATTCTAGCTAGAGATAGGCTGGGTCAAAAACCTTTATATTATGCTCAAAATTCAAGATCTGTTTTTTTTGGATCAACAGAAAATTTCATACCTACTCAATTTAGAGGAAAACTAAGACAAGAATCTTTCATTGATTTTCTTACATTTGGCTTCATTCCAGCTCCAAATACAATGTTTAAAGATGTCTTTTCATTGAAGCCAGGCAGTCTAATTGAATTTACTTTTTCTAATCATAAAGTAAGTGCTAATAGTTCTTGTGATTTTTGGATACCGTCAATAACAAATGATATAACTGATATAAATGCTGCGGTAGAGATTATTGAAGAGTCTATAAGTCATTCATTGCATGAGGGCATGGATGCAAGTATTGATGTTGCATGCCTATTTAGTGGAGGGGTTGATTCAAGCCTTATTTTTACAAATGCCAGAAAAATAAATCACGATATTGCTGGTATTACAGCTAATTTTGGAGAGGGAGACGATGCAAAGAAAAGATCATCTTCATTAGCACAGTCTTTAGGTCACGAACATCATTTAATAAAGGAAATTTCAGGAGGAGATGTTCAAGCGTCACTAAAAAAAGTTTATCAAATATGCCATGCTCCATTTGATGATACATCTGTAATTCCAAGTAATTTAGTTTTTCAAACTGTGAGAGAATCTGGTTATTCAGTTGCCCTAACAGGGGATGGCGCTGATGAACTATTTTGCGGTTATTCATCATTTAAAAATTTAAATAAAATAGAGAAATTTCTTGATCAAAGATTTGACCGAATCATAAGAGCGCCTGGAAGATTTTTTGAATATCCAATTTCTAAATTTAAAAACTTAAACTTAACCAGATTCTTTCTGCCTGAGAATGATCTTTTAGTGGATTTATTGTGTAATGGATTTAAGAAAAGGGAATGGATTGATTCAATTGATACTGATTATGACCCCCTTCATTATTTACATAAAATATTGGTTGAACTAGATGGCTTGCGTCCACTTGATAAATTGAGGATTCTAAATCTAAAATTTAAGCTTCCATATCAGATGCTTTTTAAGGTGGACAGAACATCTATGTTTAACTCAGTAGAAGCAAGACCCTTATTCTTAAATAATAGGATTGTTGATGCAGCTTTAACAATCTCAAGCTCTGCTATGATGCAAGAAGGATCAAAAACAATCTTAAAAAAAATATATAAGTCCCAACTTAATCATTCTGGATGGAGTCTTCCCAAGACTGGCTTTGGATGGAAAACAAATTCTTATGAGCAAATATTTTCAGAGGAAGATAATAATTATTTAATTGAACAGACGGGAATTAATGGCTTATCTTTATTACAAAAAAGAAATGATCATCATAAAAGAGGTTATTTCGGACTGCATTCATTAGTATCTTGGTTAAAAAATTATTATCAATAATTTTAAATATTATCTAAAATAAATCATGAATATGTATAAGATATTTTTTTTCTTAGGTAATGCTTTCAGAAATATATTCTTTACAAAAAATATTTTTAACTTTTACCTATGAAATTATTAAGATTAGCAAATACTCTTAATCAGACAAGCGCTCCATTTAATCAATTTACATTAGGATTTAAAGAATCTATAGATCAGACATATTGCTCTTTAAATAAAAATGATATTCCGACTGAAGATGGCATTACGATATTCCATGGTAATGGATCCATATTCAGTTTAACAAGACTAATTAGAAATCTGCTTAGAAAAAATGATTATGATATTGTGCATATACATAGCGGCATTACAGGGATTATTTTTTTAATTTCACTATTTCCACTTAGATTTTCATTATTGAAGAAAACCGTTTTTACTTTGCATAACAGCTGGAATGTATTGAAACTTAGAAATCAGATATTGAACATAATTGTAATGTTTTTTGTCAAAAAAATTTGTACCTGTGGAAAGGCTAGCAGAAATAGCATTCCTTTTTTTTTAAATATATTTATAAAGAATAAAATCATAGCCGCAGTTAATGGCTTTGATCATCATAGAATTGACAGAGTTAAACAAGAAAAAAAAGCTAAAAGATATTTTTCTAATGATCAAGATATAAAAATTTTATGTGTTGGCGCTTTGAATGATACTAAAAATCAAATTACCTTGATTAAAGTTTTAAAAGAAATAAAAATTGATGCTGAGATTATTTTTCTTGGCGATGGTCCAAATAAAGAATTTCTGATAAATGCCTCAAGAGATATTTCTTCCAATTGTAAGACTATTTTTAAAGGACGAGTTTCCAGAGATCTAACAATTGAGCATATGTTAGAAGCTGATATTTCAATCTCTTTATCCAAGGGAGAGGGTTTGCCAATAGCAATCTTAGAGTCAATGTATGCAGGCTGTTTTCTTATTCTTTCTGACATACCCCCTCATAAAGAAATTGACCCACCTCAAAGTAGATGCATTTTTATTAATGTTGCAAAAAAATTTGAAGTCGCACATTCTCTGGCGTTTATAGAAGATAATTTGACTAAGATTAGGCATGAAAGAGAGATATCTAGAGACTACTCTGTTAAAAAATTTGGTTTAGAAAACATGTTGGATCAATATAGAAGAGTTTATCAAGCCGTCGTGGATTTTGAGATCACAACTACAGGTATCTGAATGAGTTCTAATTTTGTGGAAATTACTGGACAACCATGTTCGGGTAAATCCACTTTTGTAAGCAATTGTGTAGCAAATGATGAATATGGGAACCTAAAAATTAATTTATTTAAAAAATTAATTTATTTTTTTAAAGGTATTTACAGCTTAGGTCTAAAAAGATCTAAAATTTTATTTATTTGGTCATTGGCTGAGGAAGCTCCAATCATTTTTCGCATTAACATTTTCCGTAATGCGGTCACAAGGTTTGGCATTTTTTATGTTTTGGGCTCGTTGATATCAGAAAATTCAACAAAAACAATAATTCTTGATGAAGGAGTGTCACACTTGCCTTTCATCTTCTTAAAAACAGATACCAAAGAAGTTATAAATTTTATTTCAAACGAATTAAAAAAAATCAATGTTTTTTTTATTTCTGCACCAAGTTCTAAAATAATTAAAAGCAGATTAATCGAAAGAGGTCATAAACGACTTCGCTTTCTTTCTGTAAATTTTTTTTCAGAACGAGTCTTCGAGATTGAAAACATTTTGCTATCACAATATCCTAGCCGCTGTAGAAACTTTGAAGTTCTGAAATGTTAAAAATTTATAGCAATTTATTTCATGCGCTTAAAGCAGAAGATATTATTTTTTGCAATTGGAAAAGTACTCATCAAGCATACCAACATCTTAATGGCGATGGAGATCTAGACCTTTATGTGCCAATAAATTTAAAAGAAAAGTTTGAAGAAGTATCTAAAATTTATGGTTTTAAGAGAGTTAACTCTTATCAATCAAGCCATAATTTTCTTGAGCATTATTTTGGTTTTGATGAACAGTCTTGTAAATTTATTCACATTCATGTTTATTTTAAATTTATTACGGGCGAGCATGCATCTAAAAATTATAATTTACCATTAGAAAATTTTATTTCAAATCATATTGATTCGTCTAAATTACTTCCTACATTATCCAATACAGGTTTACATTCAGTATTTTTGCTTCGATATTTTTTAAAGATTGGCTCTGTATATGGAATTTTTCAATATTGGAGAGAGTTAAATAAATACTCTCAGGAATGGGATTGTTTTGACCATAATTTGATAGATTTTGAAAGCATTCCAGAAATTAATATTTCTAGTCAAAATTTTGAAAAAATGAAATATCATTATGAAGAATCAAATTTCCTTCTCAGATTTATCCATTCACTAAAGATCAAAAGATGCCTTAGTCAATATAGAAGAAGATTATTTGTAAAACATTTATTTTTTAATATTAATAATTTAACTCTAAGATTGCTGAATAGATTTTTTATGAAAAAAAAGAAGATTTTTAATCCTGGTTTTATTATCGCAATTTGTGGGCTGGATGGATCAGGAAAGTCTTCATTAGTTGACGCACTTGATAAAAAAATGGAAAGATATTTTTGCACAAAAGTTTTACACCTTGGTAGGCCATCTTCAACTGCATCAACATTTATTTTCAATATTTTTATTTCTTTATTTAGTTTTTTAAAGAAGTTTAAACCTCTAAGCAAACAAGATAATTTTGCTAAAGAAATAAAAAAAATGTCGTTAATCTCTGCAATACGCTCAGTAATTCTTGCATATGATAGAAAAGTTCTATCAGATAAAGCTTTTTATTATCAAACTAATGGATACTTTGTAATTTGTGATCGTTATCCGGGTACTGAAACTGGAAAGATGGATTCACCCAGAATACCGATGAATAATAATAAAGGTTTTTTATATAAATTTTGCTATAAATTGGAGCAAAAGATATATAAGTCTATTCAACCTGTAAGTCTTATTATCCATTTATCAGTCCCTCTTGAAACAGCTATTAAAAGAAATCACCTGAGAAAAAAATTTGGCAAAGAAACAGAGGATGAGCTAAGGACCAGATACTTGATTAACTCAAAGGCAAGGTTTCTTGGAGAAAATTATGTTGATGTTGATTCATCTGCACCATTTGAAGAGGTTTTGCAGCTTGTTACAAAAATCACATGGAACTCTAAAGCTTGGAAGTAATTAGCTCATGAAGAAAATTTTCATGTTTGTTAATGTCGATAAATACTTTTTTTCGCATAGGTATCCTATTGCACAAGCTTCAAGAAAACATAACATAGACTTAAGTGTTTTTGCTGAATACACACAATGTCATTCAAAAGATAAAATCAAGGATTTTAATTTTTTTGATAGCCCCTTAAAAAGAGGCTCTAGATCAATATTAAATTTTTTAATGGAATTTTTAAAATCATATAAAATTATTAAAAAGCAAAAACCTGACTTAATTCATGCTGTTACGATCAAGCCAATTATTATACTTGGCATTGTTTCTCGACTAACATCTACACCCTTTATTGGTTCATTTGCTGGTCTAGGTCCTGTGTTTCAAAGCAAAAGTCTTTCCACTAGACTTAGACTATATTGTGTTATCAAAATTCTTAAATTTATTTATTCAAGAAAAGAGGCTGGAATGATATGTCAAAACTCGCAGGATCAAAAAATTTTAGCAAATTACGGCTTGCTTCCTCTTGAGAAAATTTTACTTATTTCTGGATCTGGAGTAGACATCACAAGATTTTCTCCGCATAAGAAAAAAATAAGTGATGAAAAATACATATTGATGTCCTCAAGAATTTTATTAGATAAAGGCATAAATGAATTTTGCCTTGCAGCTAATCAAGTTCAAAAAAAGTTTAGAAATAAGATTAAGTTTTTTCTTTCTGGATCTATTGATAATAATTCACCAACATTTATCACGGAGTCTGAAATCAAATCAATTACTAATAAAAATGGGGTAAAGTATTTAGGTGAAAGAGATGATATGCCAGAACTTTTAGCATCTGCTCATATGTTTGTTTTACCCTCATACTATGCGGAAGGATTGCCTAAGGTACTTCTTGAAGCAGCAGCCAGTGGATTACCAATTATAACAACCGATCATCCAGGATGTAGAGAAGCTATCATAAATCATGAAACAGGCCTGCTGGTACCTATCAAAGATCATAATTCACTTGCAAAAGCAATTATTTCGCTTCTTGAAAATCAAGAGCTAATTGTGGAAATGGGGATAAAGGCAAGATTATTAGCTGAAAATCTGTTTGACGATTCATTTGTTGTAAAAAAACATTATGATTATTACAAAAATTTTTTGAACAGTTAGCTTTATAAAATAAAGCCATTTACACTCTAATTTAACTAAGAATCTGATATCATGGTCCATGGTAAATTTTACATTTAAAAAACTTACATATCCGAGAAATCATGATAAATATAACCTTAAGAACTTTCAATTTTAAATTTTTTATAATTTTGTTATTTGCGTTTCAAATTAATAGTAACGCGCAGGACATTGATCAAATTATTACAAGTAACATTAACGAATCATTTCTTTCTTCTTTGCCACCTGAGCTTAGAGGTGACCTTCTTGATGGACAAAATTTAGAAGATCCATTGGTAGATGCTCCTGATCCAAAAACAAGAATTACTAACTTAGAGGCTAGTCTTAATCAAGCTGAACGCACTATCAATCAAATCAGGTCAGAAATTAATTCTCAATATCCAAATTCGGACATTAAAAGATTTGGAGAAAGTTTTTTCTCGTCTTACCAATCAACATTTCTACCAGTAAATGAACCAAACTTTGGTGCCGATTATATTCTTGATGTTGGCGACATTTTAACAGTTCAGCTGATAGGTCAACGTGGATTCCAAAAACCAATTAGAATTGAAATTAAAAGAGATGGTGGATTTCATATACCCGATGTTGGTAAAGTTTTTCTAGCCTCAAAAACTTATCAAGAGGCAGAGACGATCATCAGCAATGCTGTTGCAGAAACATTTATTGGTATTGATGTTGCTATTACATTAAGTCAGTTAAGAGACATGAATATACTTATGGTTGGCAACATCGCTCAGCCTGGTTTGTATATTATGCAAGGTGGTGCTTCCGTTATTCAAGCAATTTTTAATGCAGGCGGCATTACTGATCTTGGTTCCTATCGTTCAATTTTGCACAAGAGAAATAATAAAGTTATTGAAAAGATTGATTTGTATAACTTGATTGCATTTGGAGATTTTTCATTTACAAAACCCCTAAGAAGTGGAGATTCCATTGTTGTTGAGACCAAGGGAGCTGAGGTGACTCTGTCGTCAAACTACCTATTGAGTGCCATTTATGAGGTTTTACCTGATGAAACATATAATGACATTCTTAAATTTTCTGGTTATAAAGAAAATGTTTTTAAAACTAACTTTCCCTTTGAGCTAAGCAGATCATCTATCGAGGGCAAAATCTCTAGGACATTAACTCATGCTGAAGTAATGAGTATTCTGCCTATGCATGGCGATACATTGAGCTTGAACTCAATAGAACCAAATTTTGTGAACCAAATTAAAATTACGCTTTCTGGAGAAGTTAAAATCCCAGGTGAATACACTCTTAAAAAAGGAGCTAGATTATCTGAGCTTTTAAATTTAGCAGGCGGCTATACTAAGAACGCCTATAGTTTTGGTGGAACTTTGACACGTCTCTCTACTAAAGCAGTTGAGCAAGAAATTAATGAACGAATTTACCAGGATATGATCAAGTTTATTGCATCAAATGCAGACGCTGCTAAGCTTGCTGGAGGTGATTCATTTGCATTAATTTTAAATGAATTTAGAAATACAAAACCGGTTGGTAGAGTAACAACTGAATTTGATTTAGATAAGTTAAAGAATGACATAAGTTTAGACATCACTCTTTCAGATGGTGATCAAATTGTCATTCCTGAATATAAATCAGAGGTATATGTGCTAGGGGATGTTTTGAATCCTGGCGCGAGATTATATAAACCGAACCTAAGCAGCAGTGATTACATAGAGATATCTGGAGGATTTGGCAAATATTCTGAAAAAACTCGATCGATTATCATTCATCCAAATGGAGACACTGTTTTATTTAACGCAAAATACTTTAGCTTTTTAGATCAAAATGTTGATATTTATCCTGGATCAATTATCTATGTTCCAAGAGAGATTGGTCAAATCGAGGGTATAAATTATGCAGCTGTAGTTGCTCCAATATTTAGTAGTCTTGCTCTGTCATTAGCTTCGTTAAATAGCATTAATAATGATTAGGTAGAAGAGCCTTTTATTTGTGACCAATTTAAGAAAACAAGCATTTAGCTTTTTGTTTTTTATATTAAGCGGTTCTGCTTATGGTCAAATCAGCGATTATATATACCCAAATACATATGCATCTTATTCTAACTATGGCACGCTAGGGCTAATTCAGCTACCTAATGCTAGATTATTTGATGAGGGCACACTATCTTTTTCTTGGTCTCATAATGATCCTTATTTAAGAGGTTCACTGATAGCTTATCCATTTGAATGGATGGAGGCTTCCTTTCAATATACAGATATAAATAATGCACTATATAGTTCAGTTGAAAGCTTCAGTGGAACACAGTCTTTAAAAGATAAAGGCTTTGATATCAAATTAAGATTATTAAAGGAAACTAAATTTTTACCACAAGTAGCTTTAGGTATCAGAGACATTGGAGGAACAAGTTTATTTGCTTCAGAGTTTTTGGTTGCATCTAAAAGTATAAAAAACATTGATTTTACTTTAGGCATGGGCTGGGGAATCCTGAGTGATGACACTTTTTCAAATCCTTTAGGAAATATCAATGAAAGATTCTATAAAAGACAAAATAGGGATCTTGAAAGCACTGCGGGTGGAGGCGCTTTAAATGCAAATACATTTTTTACTGGCAAATATGGTATTTTTGGAGGAGTAGAATTATTTTTACCAAAATCTAATGGAACGAGATTAAAAATCGAGTTTGACACTACAGATTATGAAAATGAGGGCAGGCAGCCTGTTCAGCAGGAATCAAAAATTAATTTCGGTATAGTAAAACCTCTTTCAAAAAATTTTTTTGTTAAATTAGCTTATGTTAAGGGCAATACTCTTAACTTTGGCTTTTCATATAAAATTCACGCAGGTAAACAGGAAAATGCAACAAAAAAAATTGATGATCTTTATGTTCCCGTCGAAAATTCAAAGATTGTAAGAAGGGTTACTTCTAAATCTGATTTACTTCTTTACAGAGCTGCTCTTAAAAATTTAAACGACAGAGATTTTGTTATGAAGCTTGCAAATATTGATGAAGGTGAACTTCATGTTGCCTATCAACAAAATAAATTTTCCAATTACAGCCTAGCTGCAGTTAGAGTTCTTAGAACATTAGATGAAATTTCACCTGAACAAATTGAAAGATTTAGGATCACAAATTTAAATGGCGAATTAGGATTAAATTCCATATCTGTATCAAGAGAGAATTTTAAAAATAGTCTTCAAAGAAATACACCTGAACTTTTATTAAAAGACACTTTGATAGAAGGTTATACCCTCAATAAAAAACAATTTAAATATCAACCTGTAGCTCAGTATCCAGCGTTTCACTACAGTGTGGAGCCTGATCTTCAATCGCAAATTGGCGGACCAGATGGCTTCTGGTTTGCAGCATTAAGACTGGCTCTCGACTCTGAATTAATGATCAATAAAGATTTATCACTTACTGGAAGATTTAGCTATGGAGTAATTGGAGATTTTGATGAGATTAAATTAGCCTCCGACAGTATTATTCCTCATGTAAGAACTGATATTGTTGATTACCTGCAAGAGGGAGACAATTTTAGTATTGATAGACTCCAGCTCAACTCTTTTTCTAATCCATACAAAAATATTTATACAAAATTTACTGCTGGTATTTTTGAGAGGATGTTTGGAGGCTATGGCGCAGAGTTTCTATATAGACCATTTGATAAAAACTATGGCATAGGTCTTGAAGCATTTCGAGTCAGGCAAAGAGATTTTAAGCAAAATATGGATTTTAGAGACTATGAGACTTCAACAGGACATATAACTTATTATTATAGAGAGCCATCTACAGGAGTTTTATTAAGGCTCAAAGGTGGAAAATATCTAGCTGGTGATTCTGGCTATACTTTTGATATTTCTAGAAGATTTGAAACAGGTATGTCTGTCGGCATATTTTTTTCAAGAACTGATATTAGTAAAGAGGAGTTTGGAGAGGGATCTTTCGATAAAGGTTTTTATTTTATGATCCCTATAGATTTCTTTACCACATCATATGTCAAAAGAACATTTCAATGGGGTATTAGACCTGTAACAAGAGATGGCGCAGCCTTGCTAACTCATGGACTGCCATTGTGGGGAGTGACCGACCAAGCAAACTATTGGCCAGTTACTCATACCTGGAAGAATATATATGAATAAATTCAAAATCATTGTCCCATTGATTTTTTTATTAAGTTGCAACAGCTATTATTTCCCACTGCTGCTTGAGACACCTAAAAGCATAATTAATAGTTTGAAGGCATACTCTCCGAGTGAAGATTATATTCAGAATCAACAATATTCATTTATTACAGTCGATATGGGTCAATTGAACGCAACGCTTGTTTTAAGCACTATTGAAAATGGAGTTTTCACATGGGTTGGGAGAGATAACGTATCAATTCAAACATATAAAGGCATAATTATTAAAACTCTTGGTTTGGAACATAATTTTGAAATTATTGATCCAGTTAATAACATTAAAGACATTTTAAGTAGTCAAAAGCAAACTCTGTATTACAATTTTGATAATCCAAAACTCTATGAGCTAAAAGTATTAGTTAAAGATTTTTCTCAGGACATTAATAAAATTTCTTTTACTATTAATGCTAAAGATATTGATTGGAGATCTAAAGTATCAGTTACTTATAGTAAAAATAATTTACCAAATGAAGTCACTCAGTCCTTACATCCATTTTATAAATCAGCCAAAATTAATTTTTATTATAAATATTAATGCAAAAAAAAGGCCCTTCATAGAAGGGCCTTTAAAAACCAATTTTAAAAAACTATTACTTAGTTCTGGTAGCGGTCTGAGTAGCAACGCCTGTTTGAACAGATACTTCTACAGGAGTTGTAACCACTTCGTCAGAAATGGTTTCTAGCTCATTTTCAATTTCAACTTCAACCTCTACTTCAGATTCGTTATCGTTAACATCAGTTTGAGTTACTGTCTGAGTAACTGTTGATGTCGATGTACTTGTACTTGAAGTGGTTCTAGTAGAAGTTTGATTCTCAGTGAATGTCTCCATAATTGGAGATGTACTAACTTCATACTCTTCGATTGTTGTTGGCGCAGGAGTTGGCGCTTGTGTAGGTGCCTGTGAAGGTGCTTCTGTAGGCGCCTGTGTAGGTGCCTGTGTTGGTGCAGCTGTTGGAGGAGGAGTGCTATCATCATCGTCGTCGACAGCAGCTGCAATAGCAGCGGCGGCTGCAACGGCTGCGGCTATAGCTCCAGCACTTAATGATCCTTCAGCTTGTTCACTAGAGCCACCACTTTTTGGCTCGTTATCTTGTTGCTCATTATCTAGTGCTTGTGCTGCGACAGCAGTCCCGAAAAATGGTACTACAAGAGCTAACAAGTATTTAAATCTGTTTTTTAATTTGGCCATTACACCTATCTCCTTAGTTTTTTAAATATATTCTCTGTTAAAAAAAATTAAAAATCAATTTTTTTTATCTTTAAGGTTACCAGTATACTTAAAACTTATTATTAATGCTAATTATAATAAAATTATTATTAGTACCAATTATAATATATAAAAAGTAGCCTAAAAATTAACTAATAATTTATTTAGGCTGCTCATTATACTTAAATATAAGAATTTGTGAATTTTTTTATAAACATATTTTTCGGGATGTAGCGCAGCCTGGTAGCGCACCTCGCTGGGGGTGAGGTGGTCGTCGGTTCAAATCCGGCCATCCCGACCATTTAATTTGACTTATTTATCACTTCTTCAGCATACCAGTTGATTTCAGCAATCATTCCATCGAGAGTCCTTTCATCTTTGCCTCCTTCATAGGCATTCCTAAATGCAACTATTACCTCAGTTGCTCCTAGGTCTTCAAGATTTTTTATTCCATCTGCAGAGTATGCCGCTTCTCCCATCACTTGGAATTGATAATTAGGATGATCAAGTGTTCCGAATTCTTCTCTGAAGGAATTGATTTGATTTATAAATTCTTTAGTTTCCTCCAAAGTTATTCCAGCACTTATCCAACCATCACCAACACGAGCTGCTCTTTTTAAGGCAAGCTTTGAATGCCCTCCTATAAGAATGGGTACAGGCTTGGTTGGAGTGGGACAGAGTTTTAATTCAGGTATATCATAAAATTCCCCCTTAAAAGAGAAATATTCACCATTCATCAATCCTTTTAGAATATCAATTTGCTCATCCATTCTTTTTCCACGTTTTTCCCATCTCTCACCAGTAGCAAGAAAATCTTCGTACCATGGACTAACACCTACACCAAAATGAAATCTGTTATTTGTCATTACTCCAAGTGTGGTAACAAATTTTGCAGTAGTAACAGCTTGCCTAGGAGCAAGTTTATAAACCGAAGTTGAAAATTCTAACTTTTCAGTGACTGCTGCGATTGCAGGAATAATTGAAAATGGTTCTAAAAAGGGAACTCCATCGAGGAACTCTCTACTCCCATCATCATTATAGGGATAAGTTGAATCACATTCTTTTGGGTAACAGATACTATCTGGAAATGTAATACAATCAAAACCGGCAGCTTCGGCCGCTTTTCCAAGTTCTAGATAAAATGAGGGATCACACATAGTTGGATGATATGAAAAACGCATAATTAAGTACCTTTTTGTTTAATTTATTAGAAACAATATAATAACAAAAGAGGTAAAAAAAATGGATAAAAGTTTTGAAAATGGATGTGTTTTGATTGTGGGTGGTAGTGGAGGCATCGGCTCATTATGTGCACAGGAATTTGCTCAATCTGGTGCTAGGGTGGCAATTACTTATTACAAAAACGAACAAGCTGCTATTAATGTAGCGAATGATATAAATAATGATGTACAAATTTATCAATTAGATAACAGCGATCCTAAATCAGTAGAGAAAACTTTTCAAAAAGTTGTAAGCGATCATGGTGCTATAAATACCCTTGTTAATGCAGCTGGATTTGATATACCCCAAAAATTTATCAGCGAAATAGATATTGATCTGTGGAAAAGCGTTATTGATGCTGACATAAATGGTTTTTTTAATCTTGCTAAATTTGGATTACCTCATTTACGAGAGTCTAAAGGATCTATAGTTTTTATAAGTTCAGCTGGATTGTTCAAATATCCTCCTGGAGACATTCTTTCAGTTGCACCAAAAGCGACTATCGAACATGTTATAAAAGGTATTGCCAAGGAAGAGGGCAAAAATGGTGTGAGAGCAAATTCTATTGCGTTAGGAGTTATAGATACAGGAATATTTCATAGGTTACGTGAGGAAAATGATACTTTCTTTGATGATGCATGGCATGAGGCTGTTATGAGCACACTGGCGATCAAAAGGTTTGGTTATCCTAAGGAAGTGGCTGATACAGCTGTGTTTTTGGCATCCAGTAAGGGAGGATACATCACTGGACATTGCATTCCAGTTGATGGGGGGTATCACCTTTAGGGTTTACACAAAATAATCTGTGTTTTCAACTCCAAGCTGCATTGCGCCATAATTTCTAGAAAAGCTCACAGGATTATTTGCTACATGAGCTCTAGATGTATGAACATCTAGAAAAATCTTTTGAATATCGCTTCCAGCAAATACTGCACCGCCACCAGCATTTGAGAATAATGTATCAACGACTTCCAGACATTTTTCAATAACTAAAGATGCGTCATATCTAAATTTGACTCTGTCAATCATAGGTATTCCACCTTGATTACCTGCTTTATCTACCATTACATCATAGTTTCTAAACATTATAGTCTCAATCGCATCTAACTTAGCAGCTGCTTCAGCGACTATTGTTTGGGTATGAGTATCTCCAGCTAGCTTAGAAGGATCACTTGAGGCCTTGTTGTTGGCTCCATCTATAAAAAGTTCAAGCATTTTTTTTGTGGCTCCAATGGCTGGAGTAGATACGGCTCTTACAAATAATTGCCCCCAAGGGATTTTATAAAGATTATTTTTGTTTACCTCATATCCAGGATTGGTGAGGTTAAACCCATCAGACTGCTTGTGGGTACGATACTCTGGAACAAAAACATCGTTAACATGAATATCCTGGCTACCAGTAGCTTTTAAACCCATAGAGTACCACGTGTCTTTGATTTCGTAGTCGCTTTTAGGGATTAGGAAAGTTCTGTATTCTGGAGCACCACCCTCTGGAGGAAAGATAAGACCTCCAAGGAGAGCCCAATCACAATGTTCAGAGCCGCTAGACCATTGCCAATGACCAGAGAATTTAAAACCCCCATCAACAGGAGTGACCTGACCCATTGGAGCGTATGAAGAAGAAACAAGTGTATTGTCATCTTCACCCCAGACTTCTTGTTGGGCCTTATCATCATAAAGAGCAAGTTGGAAGGGATGTATACCAATTACACCTAGAACCCATGCAGTAGACATACAGCCTTGAGCAACTCTTAGTTGAACTTCAGAGAATGTATGAGGATCCATTTCAAAACCACCGTATTGTTTAGGTTGAAGAATTTTAAAGAAACCAGCATCTTTCATATCTTGCATAGTTTCCTTGGGTATTCTTCTGTCAACATTTGCTGACTCAGATCTTTCTTTTAGGACAGGTATTAGGTCCTCAGCTCTCTTTATCATTTCGTTGTGTAGATCAATATTAGTTCTTTCTACCGCAGCTGCTAATGCCATAATTCACCTCTTATATAATTTGATAGTAATGATTTCATTATTAGTTTAATCAATCAACACAATAATTCTTAATATTTTTTATAAATTTTACGAATTAA
>CEUH01021383.1_pt1 | contig 50367 bp, 61 predicted proteins | sample 356461 | NCBI WGS metagenome assembly CEUH01 (sample SAMEA2623275, study PRJEB7988) | marine metagenome | isolation source: saline water (ENVO:00002010), including
AAGGAGATGGAAAATGATGAATGAATTACCGGGAACAGGAAATGGAATGATCGAAATGAACAAGGGAATAGAGGATGAGGTGTATGAGCCTGAGTATCTAACAGGGAAGGACTATGACTGGTTATGTAGTAAGTGCCAAATGGTCATAGATCAAGCGTATGATCTGATTACATCGGGATTCGCATCAGAACAGTATGTTGATGACAATGAAGGGCCATGTATGTTAGCGTATGATCAAGGGATGTTCCCCCATCCATACGATGATTGCCCAACAGAACACCAAGAGCGTGAAGCAGACATGCACAAACAAACTTGAGGGCTTCGGCTCTCATTTTTTCAGGGTGCAGTATGACAAAGTATACGCACCATATGGTAATGCACTTTGAGGTATTACCCTATAGGATAAGAAGGGAGATTGTAGTATGTCAATGTTAGAACTGATAGAAGCGATAGAGAAGGAGACACAAACAGTGAGTAAAATGCTTGAACGTGTAAAAAACATATCAAGAGATGACGGAGACATCCTAAACAGGATGGATGATCTTAAGGCATTGAATTATGGTGCTGGTATATTGGCAGGTTTCGGCATAGTTCTCAAGTTGATCGGTAAGATGAGAGGGATAGATTTGGAGGTGGAAGCATGATATATTCAGAAAGAATAACACATAATGGTATGATGAACTTCACCTACATATCGAATCATGGTCTTAGACTGACTCATTTCTACATAGGGTACACGGAGGAAGAAGCAGCACAGAAGTTTGAAGAATATGTGCGTGACTATCTAAAGAAACAATGCGACAGTGGTAAGCATGAGAATCACTATGAAACTAGGTATGGGGTCGCATGTGAAGACTGTGGAGGCGAATGGAACGATTGAACGAGGGGGGCTTTTTGCCCCTCCGTTCTTTTTTTTGGGGTGACGTTTCGCAAAGCAATACGCACCATATGGTGAGGTACTTTGTCGCCTTTAACCCCACAAAAAAAACTCAGCATGAGGGAGTCAGGACAGAGGTAATTGGTTCCGCTAGATGTGATAAATTTCCGCCTAACTGCATTCATGATTGCCTAGGATCATCGAATGTCTAACTGCGCATCTCAGCGACTACGGCCAACCGCATACTTGTCCATCATCCCCATGCTATAGCATCACCCATTGAAGGGTAGGAGTGTGAGAGGGTTTTTGTTCATTGTAATTTCTATTTTAACAGGTTCACCCTAAACCCATGTGTCGTGCATGTTTTTTGAATAGGTCACACGACTTAACCTATTGATCCTCAACAGGCGTGAGGATGTCAAAGCCCTTCAATGCTGCTTGAAGGTCTTTGAACACGGTGGGGAGATCATGACCCTGAACCTTGAGGCTCTTGATGATCATGACGTGTTCGGAGCCTGACTTTGAGTGTCCGACCTCTATCGAAAATGGATAGTTCGTCTCCACGTTCTTCATTTCGTTCATTGTTTGTTCTTGTCGCCTGAATAATTTGTTCATCATTCGTAATTCCCTCCGATGTTATGACTGTGGTTCGTAAGTAATAAGGTAGTGCTACAAAGTACACTACCATATGGTTGTATTACTTTGTAGAGACAACCCCATAAAAGAAAAGTGCCGAGGTGACACAATTCTTCACACTTATTGCGATCCTCCGTTGTGGATTAGGGTGAGTGTGTCACCCTCGACGGACGCATGATAGAGAGCGGATTCATCCCCTCTCTCTGCTGCCCGGTATGCGTTGACGCATAGGGTGCGGAGTTTCTTGTTCTCCGCCTCGTTCATTTCCTGAACGGTGCTGTAGAATCCGCCTCCGCTCTTGCCCGATTTCCTGATGGAGTATCGGTAGGCTGGATCTGTGTCCCATGCGGCAATCCTTGCCCTTGAAGTCCCGGTGATGAGAACGGTGATTGCCGTTTCCACATTGTCGGGTAGGTTGGAGGTCTTGCCCTTGGCTGATGGGAACTCAGGGAACCCCTTCGCCTCTAGTTTTGCGCCACAAGCCCTTATTGAAGGCCAAAACGTGTCCCACATCTCGACGTTGCTGGACGCTGTGTTCAGCAAGGCCCGGATCGATTGAGCATCATCATGCTCATCGACCCCATCTGCGGCATTTAGCCAGTTTTCGATATCATTCATTAGTTTCATTCTAGTGCTGTCCTTCATCTTCATTCTCTCCGTTGATTCGTTTGAACCATGTCACCTCGACACTGATAGCATTCGTTCTAAGTTATAGGGTAGTGCCACAAAGTACCCTACCATATGGTCATGCGTTAGCAATATTGACCATGAAAAAATGGGGTTTAACGTTATTATTGATAGACGAACTGCTTTCAGCATTTCTGATCATCTACTTATTCACATAAACGTACCAACCATATGATGAGCAAGAAGAATAAAGGCTCAACCGGACCTCGGCCGCAGCCTTTATAACTTAGCGAGCCCCCCATTCCCGTCGAACTCAGCATATCGACAATGTTTGTCTGAGAAGAACCTGATTCACTACTTAATGACCAACGATCAATAAGACCTAACATGTTCTTCCTTTTATGAGCATTCTTTTCAGAAGTTATTTCTTGTTTTGCATATTAATGCAATAACAGATAACAATATCGCTTATTCATATCCTATATCAATATAGATAGTTGAAAAATATGTGCAACAAAATGTTCCACTTTCTCATTTCTCATTTGAGTGAGAGAAATGAGGTTGATCAAAATGACACACATATGATAGTATATGTATATTAAAATATATAACATTCTCATTTCTCTTCTCTCTCTCTCTCTCTCTCTCTCTCTCTCTCTCTCTCTCTCTCTCTTGCTATAGAGGGGTGAGAAATGAGAGAAATGAGAAATGACCCCCTATCTGATTCAAAATGAATAACATATCAGCGATATGTGTATCATTATTGTTCTCACTCTAATGAGAAACGAGTGAGAAACGACACAAGAGGTAGAAAATATGACACCAAATAACGACAAGAAGAAAAACCACCACCCACATCCACAGACTAGTGGAAGTAGTGGGGAGGTGAAAGAAATTACTACTCAAGAAAACATCGAGCAAGTCATGGATGAGGTGAAGGAGTTCCTTCTTCAGAAGAACATCCAATATGGAGACTCGGTGTTCAATCCTGTTCGGGTGTTCTCCAAGGTAGACAAGGACGAGCAGTTGAAAGTCAGGATTGATGACAAGTTGAGTCGCCTCATGAGAGGAAATGACTCAATGGAGGCTGATGAGGATATCGTCAAGGATCTCATTGGCTACCTTGCATTGCTGCTGATAGCAATGCGTTCAGATTCATAGTGACTCACATAGGTCACATGAACAGTTGGGTTTGATATCAGTAAAATCTGAAAAGATGCAGAAGTTGATTCCCTACCACGTTAAGGGCTGTCCGGTATAAACAATTACAGCAGCAAAGGGAAACGGAAAACAAGAATTAGCAAAACCGTCGGTTTGAACAAGAGGCACGATTGTATGTGCAATATCGTATTAGTCAACGATGTGTGTGAAAAACAGTTAGTTCTGTACATTCTATTGTGTAAACCGATGATCGTGACTGATCACCTTCGCAGATATTGGGCATAGCACCATACAGATTGTCCCAACAAACTACTCCTTGGATTGGTTGTGTGAATAAAAAAACACGAATTGTTCTTATTCACTTCCTTACACAGCGTAGTGTCATAATACGTGTGTTCCAATCCACATTAACAGGAGTTGGGTTTGTACGAGTAAAAAGAGAAAAGGCTACGTGTTGGGTTTTCCCACAGTACAGCGATGATCGTTCTCTTCCCAATTCTACTACTCAAAAAAGTCGGTTTGTATCGGTAAAAAATGCGCATCCCAAGATACAGGGCCTCTCTCTCCACCCGCATTTTCCCGACTTAATTACTATTCACAGGTGATATTATGCCATACAAAAACTGCCAACACATATTGGAGGATGGACACAAGTGCAATCGCACGTTCAAGGTTCCAACCAATAGGTCATCTAGGAAACTGTGTCCTGAGCATGAGCGTAAGGATATCAGCAAAGGTGCTGGTATTCGTAATATTCAGGGTAAGCAGGAGAAGATGAGGGAGTTCCTAGGTGATCTCTACTCATGGAAGATAGAGGCGATTGATCGTAGGATCGATAGGGTGATGGAGCAGCAAAGGGCTCTAGACAGGAAGTTGGATAGGGTGATCGACAACATGGAGAAACTCGATGAGAACTTCACGAACATGAAGAACCTAAACTCCAAGGTTGCACAATCGATATATCATCGAGGACCGGAGCATTTCGATAAACTCCAAAAGCAGATAATTGCACTCAATAATAAGATAATAAAAATAAGTGATGAAAATGATAAAGGGAACAAATGAACAAGAAGAGATATGGAACGAACTGGAACATGGCACAAGTCATGTGATGGTGTATGCTGGTGCTGGCACTGGCAAGACCTTCACTATTGTGCAGGGCTCCAAGAGAACGAGCGGTGCTAACAAAGGATTCTTGGCTTTCAACAAGGCCATAGCATCTGAGTTGGACAATAAACTACCAAGCGACTGCAAGGCGATGACCTTTCACTCCCTAGGAATGAAGGCAATCAAGAAGGTGAATCGAAGAGGTAGGATGAACAAGTGGAAGAACCGAAACAACATCGAGTTGGTCTTAGGTAAGAAGTACAAGTCGAAGAACCAGTTGGGTAAGTTGATCTCACTGTTGAAGTCGTCAATGGCCTTCCATCCCAACGTGGATAGAAGAACCGTGATGGACATCATCTACGAGTACAACATTGAGTTTGATGGTGTTCGTGATAGGGATTCTGCAATCAATGCGATACCTGATCTATACCGTAGAAGTCTAACGACGGATGAGTTTGACTTCGATGACATGATTTGGCTACCAATCGTGATGGATCTTTCCATAGAGCATTTCGATGTCCTGTTTGTCGATGAGGCACAGGACTTCAATGAGGCACAAAGGCAACTTATTCTGAAGGCATGTAATGGTGGAAGGATGGTTGTCGTTGGTGATCCAAATCAAGCGATCTATGGTTTCCGTGGTGCTGACTCAGCATCGATGGGACTGTTTGAGTCAACACTTGTGAAGTCGTCAAGAGGTGTGGAGAAGTTCACATTGAGCAAGACATTCAGGTGTCCAAGGTCCGTTGTTGCAGAAGCAAACAGGTATGTTCCTGATTACCACTGCCACGATGAGGCTGATGAGGGAACTGTCACAGTCAATGCACCATTCAATCCATCAGAAGGTGACATGGTTCTATGCAGGGTCAATGCACCATTGATTGAGAGATGCTTCGCTATGATAGCACAAGGCAGACCAGCGTATGTGCTTGGTCGTGACATCGGCACTTCATTGAAGTCACTTGTCAAGAAGACAGGTGTTCCTGATGAGATGCCAATCGAGATGTTCCTTCCACAGTTGAAGGACTTCGTTAATGAGGCGAAGATGTCTCTTATCAGGAATGACAAGGAGAAACAAGCAGAAAGTCTCCAAGATCGATATGACTGCATTGTTCATCTAACAAGAAACGCAGTTAGTGTCAAGGGACTGCTTGATAACATCGAGACGATATTCAAGGATGGCAAGAATCGTGGAGTAGTTTTCTCCACTATCCACAAGGCCAAGGGTCTTGAGTCCAACAACGTTTGGATCATCAAGACTGATGTGATGCCACACCCAATGGCAAAGTCGTCAGCAGACAGGCAACAGGAAAACAACCTGTGCTATGTAGCAATAACTAGGGCAATGAAGAACCTATATTACGTAGGAGATAGAGTTGGTATAGCATGAATATATTCGTATTAGACAAGAACCCAATCAGGGCAGCGACCATGATGATCGACAAGCATGTTGTCAAGATGCCTACTGAGAGTTTTCAGATGCTATCGACCAACCTACATTGGTTTGGTGAAATGATAGTGACTAGTGCAATACCTGCCAATATACTGAACAAGATGCATGATTACATGAACTTTAGATTGTATAACTCCTATCAAGTGTTCAACGACAATGAGTTGTCGCATCTTAGGCGAAATCTGTTTGAGTATAAGATCCCCTTACGGGAACTCCTGCATAAGTTGTATGAGGTAAAGCAGCCGTATCTGTATAAGTCAGTGATGTTCAATCATCCCTCAACGATATGGGCTAGGATGTTCGATGGTGCGACATACCTTTGGCTACATTCACTTGCATTGTGCAATGAGTACACTGGAAGGTATTCCACTGTCAATGATGACAATGAAACGATGACCTACAAGTATCACTCCGTCCAAAAGAGAATGAATGATGTGTATCCATTGTTCGTCATGTACTGCTTGTATCTACAGGCAAGGGAGGAAATAGTGGATGACCTCAATATAAAGGATGATCCAAACCGCCATTATGATAGAGATGGCAAGGTGCATGGTAGTAGATGGTTAGATAGAATGAGGTATGTGAGTGATTCACATGACAACAACCCTAGCCTCAACGATGATGTGAACCTAATCTCAGACTATGACTTTGATAATGTCAGAGACTTGCCTAAACCAGCAATGGCTGATAAGTATAGGTCAAAGAGAATCATGATGTCGATGGAGGATGTAGTTGAGGAATATCGTCAATACTATCTCAACGGTAAATGGTCATTCGCTGAGTGGAAGCCATACAGGAAGAAGATTCACATGAGCGACGGATACATGCACTTGTTAAAGTTCGCAAAGATCGATAGAAGACCTGAATGGTGGCCTGAAGATCACATATTCAACATGCAGGTAAAAGAAGAGGCTCGTATGGCGATGTTCAGGGCCAAATTGAAAGAACGTGCTATTATGCAAGATGTAGAACAAAGGTGGCAAAATGATAACGTGTGAAGAATGTAAGGATACAGGCTATGTGGTGGTTCCCGATGCCGCATGGGAGGATTCGTTGGAACCCTGCATGGCTTGTTATCTGTTAAATGAAAAGGAGGTTGAATAATGGAAATAACAATAGAAGAATTAGATGAGATAAGAAGAAAGACAGAGAACGAAATGGACATCTTGTTTTACTACAAGATCAAGAAGATGGTCGATGAGGGATACACCGCATATGGTATTCTACAGATGATCACCAACTATAGTCCGATCACAGGTAAGAAGCGAGATAATCTGCACCCTATAATGGAAGAGTGGCTTCTTCGCAAAGAGAGCAACAAGGATCAGAAACCTATCATGGTAATCAACAAGGAGGAATCAGAATGAGTGATGTAGTGACGATAGATGGTGAGTTGTACATACAACGAGGTGATGTTAATCACAAGGTCATCAAGGGATGGGAATCCATCTCAGGTGACTATTTGTTCGCTACTGAACTAGAGGACAAGAATTACGGTGGATATCCACTGTGGTTCGGCTTTGTCCAAGGAACATTTGAGGAATGGGGTCGAATATGGGAAGGCGAGATGTCTCGTCAAGTAAAAAGTGGAATATTGTGGGAGATAAAACCACAGGATCTTCCACACGCAGGAAGGAGGTATTGAATATGGATGTAAATGTAGATTTTGTATTGGTGAATGATGAAGAAATGCCACCATTGATGGTGACACCTGATGAGAGTGATAACGTCAAGGTCGTGCTGAATACAGCACACAGGACTTGGCTCGCACTACATCGAAAGACCATTGGTGGTCTTAGTGAGGCTGTCTTTGGTAAGATAGACTTCATGCTTCAAGCATGGCTAGAGGAACAAAGAATGTATGAGAAGTCGGAGGGTGATTATTGATGGATAGTTCTTGGATACCGAGAGAAGCAATTGAATTGACAATGGAGAGACAAGAATGGAGCCCAAAGAGGGAACTAGGAAAGGGCCATTGGGATAGGAAACTCATGAAGAGGATAGTTGAGTTATCTGTAGCGGATAACTATGATGAGGCCAAACTTGAGTGGAGGGCCACTGGTGATGTGTATTGGGGCGATGGCTCAAGTGCGCCTAAGTTCGCACTACTACATCCCAACTACTGTCTATGTGGTCATCATATCGTATATCACTTTGAGATAGAGAACACTGAGAATGGAAACATCGAGTGTGTTGGTTCCGACCACATCAACTCTTACATGATCATGAAGGCCATCGCCAATGAGAAGAACCTCAAGGATGATGAGATCACTGATGAGATGATCGAGCAATGGGTCAGCGTTAGGGTCGAGTCAATGAAGAAGGATGCTTGGTGGGCTAGACATGGCAAGGCATTCACTGATATGTTCAACGCAGTCAAAGACCTTGATCTTAGAGTCAACGTCAGGGATACTGGTAAGAAGTATTGGGACAATGAGTTGAGGATGAAGAGAAGCATCACCAAGTTGCGAAAAAGAGGATCGGGTACATATGGTACTTCTGATTATGAGATGGCTTCTATCGTATGGCGATGGAATCACCCTGACAACACTAGGAACCAACAATCGTCTAGGGGATACCCGAATGATTCACTGATGAATGACCTGACACTGTTCTTCGCATTCAAGGAGAGACATGTCCAAGAGTTAGAAACCGAGGACAATCTTCTAGATGCTAGAAGGAGACAGATCGAGTTATCCGAGAGGATGAAGAACGAGACGAAGGAATCCAAGTTTGCATACGCATGTGATAACTATGGTTTCCGTGTGTTTAGTGAGGAAGATGGAATCAACGCTTGGGAGAGGAACTTCCTAAGTGACATGAAGAAGAGGCTGTCGAATGACGGTATGATGTCCGATGCACAAGCATCGACATTACACAAGATATTGACAAGGGCCTCGGATGAAACTCCGGCAACGGAGAAACAGCGAAACTACCTAAAGGCATTAGGCTATGGAAGAGACACGGACGGGTTGACCAAGTACGAAGCCTCTAGGTTAATTGAAGAAATGAAAAATAGGAGTGAATGAAATGTTAGGAAAAATAGTGAAAGTAGCAGTCGGAGCAGTAGTCATAGGGGCTTTGTGGCCCATAGGACTCGGAGATGATTGAAATGAGTAAAAAGAAAGACAATAAAAATGAGAAAGAAGCAGAACAGCCGAAAGTCGAAGAACCTGAGACGAGGCCAGCAACCCCTGAAGAACAGATTGCTTACCTCAACCAGCAATTGCAGTTAGTCGTTAACAAGGCAAACGAATTGAATGCACTTTGCACACACTACGAGACAACGATCAACGTATTGTCGGGAAGGCTCAAGGAACTAGGCGGCAACGCTTAAGGACTATCGAAGAAAACAAGAAAATACCGGAGGAAAAAGACATGCAATTAGTGATAATGAATGAAACTGGACACACAGACCTAGAAGTGACAATGACTGAGGCCATTGAGCAGATCAATGAGCATCCTACCCATTGGGTATTCATAGATGGAGAACTGACAAGCAGGGAAACCATCAGCCAAGTCGATTGGACTTCCGTGGATAACATAACACTCGCACCTGCCATCATAGGCGGTTGAGAGGATAAACCCCCTCGAAGGGGGGAGAGTGCCTTGCTCTCCCTCCTTCAAAAAACTACTATTAGGAGAGATAACTATGAAATTAGACCAAAAACTACTATCAGACTTTAACGTTTACACGAAATACGCAAAATACATACCAGCAGAAAAGAGAAGAGAATCTTGGGAAGAGGTTTGCTACAGAAACCTTACCATGCACGTTGATAAATTCCAACATCACGGACAGGACTTCGTTGATGATATAATAAAAGTGTATGAGAACTATGTAATACCCAAGAAAGTTCTACCATCGATGCGATCCATGCAATTTGCTGGAAAACCAATCGAACTATCGCCAAACAGGATATACAATTGTGCTTATATGCCAATCAATGCGATAGAATGCTTCTCAGAAGCAATGTTCTTACTATTAGGTGGCACAGGTGTCGGTTATTCGGTACAATACCACCACATAGAGCAACTACCTGAGATTATACAGCCCAATCCTGAGAGAAAGAGAAGAATACTCGTAAATGACTCAATAGAGGGATGGGCTGACGCTGTTAAGATACTATTCGAGACTTATACTGGTAAGAGAACATCAACACCAGTATTCGATTACAGGGATATACGACCAAAGGGTGCTTTGTTGAAAACATCAGGTGGTCGTGCGCCGGGACCAGCACCATTGAGGGAATGTATCGTAAAGATAGAGAACATGCTCATGGAGAAGAAGAACGGTTCTCAATTGTCATCATTAGAAGTCCATGACATGCTATGCTACATCGCTGATGCAGTATTGGCAGGTGGAATAAGGAGGGCTGCTTTGATTAGCCTATTCTCAGCAGATGACATGGATATGATCACATGTAAGTCAGGAGAGTTTTGGAGAGACAACCCTCAAAGGTCAAGAGCCAACAATTCTGCTGTATTGGTAAGAAGCAAACTCAAGAAGGAGTATTTCTTCGACCTATGGGACAGAATAGTTCAATCGGGCTCAGGAGAGCCCGGAATATACCATAGTCATGACAAGGATTGGGGAACCAACCCATGTTGTGAGATAGCACTACGACCATATCAGTTCTGCAACCTAACTGAGTGCAACGTTTCTGATGTGGAGTCCCAAGAGGACTTGGAAGAGAGAGTGAAGGCTGCTACGTTCCTAGGAACACTACAAGCAGCATACACTGACTTCCACTATCTGAGGGAAGTATGGAAGAGAACAACCGAGAGGGATTCCCTGCTAGGTGTGTCTATGACTGGTATTGCCAGCAACAAGGTATCTGACTTGGATGTTGAACATGCAGCATACATTGCCAAGGAAGAGAACAAGAGAGTCGCTGATATCATTGGTGTCAGACAATCCGCTAGGATTACTTGCATCAAACCATCAGGGACTGCTTCTTGTGTATTGGGAACATCTTCAGGTATTCATGCTTGGTATGCCCCTCATTACATTAGAAGAGTCAGGATGAACAAGACAGAACCAATATACGCCTACTTGAAAGAGACGGTTCCTGACTTGGTTGAGGATGATACGCTGAAGGCTACTGATGCTGTACTGTCCATACCACAGAAAGCACCTTCAGGAAACATCATCACAAGGCATGAGTCTGCCTTGGAGATGCTAGAGAGGGTGAAGGACTTCTCACTTCGTTGGGTCAAACAAGGACACAACAGGGGAGTAAACGGTCACAATGTATCTGCCACAATATCAGTCCGAGAGGATGAGTGGGAAAGAGCAGGAGAGTGGATGTGGAAGAACAGACACTACTACAACGGTCTTGCTGTGTTGCCCTACAGTGGCGGCACTTACACTCAAGCACCGTTTGAGGAATGTGATGAAGAGACTTACAACAGAATGTTTCAACTACTAGCCGATGTCAATTTTACTGAGGTAGTTGAAGAGAATGACAATACAGATTTTTCCGGCGAGATTGCTTGCGCTGGTGGAGCCTGTGAAATATAAAAAAAGATTTGACAAGAAACAAATGATTGAGATAATCGACATATTCAGTGAAGAGTTCGATTATGATCTGAAACGTCTGAAAGATAGTTTTCTTAATGGTTATGTCTCTAGCACCTATGTCTACAATAGGTTAGAGAGTGTGTATCATAGGAAAAACTCTCATGATATCCACGACGTTAATGTTAAGGATAATTTCAGACAGTATATGTTTGACAAACAAGCATGGCTTGACTATAAAATAAGAAATGAATTAGGTGATATAAATGAAAATCAAAGTGCTAATACCAACGCCGAATGACAATAGGGATGAATACTACAAGACATCGATGCTCGTCAGGTATGTTCCTCCACTCTCTTCTCATAGAAGGAGAAGGAATACTGTCAACCATCTAGGCGAACACATGATGAAAGTGGGACATACGAATATGTCCAGTTCAGATGACCCTGTACTTGAGAATATCAGACAAGCGATGAGAGTTTGGTTCTTTCCAAGGTCTAGGTTGAACAAGTTCTCGGTAATATACAATGACGACAATCAGAATGTCATCATATCTAGGAAGATGGAGGATGGTATGTTTACCGTACATCTTCTCTACAATAAATCAAGTGTCAGACTGAATGGAGTGGCAGTTTCCAAGGAAAACGCAGAACACATAATGTCCAAGATCATCAATAGACTATGCTTTGAGAAGAGTAGCGTGACCATGAAGGAGTATGTCAACATGCTTCTCACTGTTCCACCTAGGGTTATTCATGCCTTGGAGAACAGGACACCATATCGATATTTCAGGGATGGTGAGAGAGTGAAGGTCAGACTCAACACAAAGAGAATCAGTGATAAGGAATGTGCATTGGAGATATCAGACTCTCTATGGATTCCAATAAAGAACAAGGATCTAGACTCCTTCCTAAAATATCACAAGGACATGAACAACAGATCGAAGAAGTGGAATCTTTCTCCTATGAATCTAATCAGAACTCTAGACATGGATACCTACAAGAACATGTCAGCATCGACTGAGCGAGTAATGCATCATTTCCTAGATCAGAATAGAACACAGAAGATCGTAGAGGAAAGGGCGCAGAAACTCCTTACTGAGATGGAGGCCAAGTTCCCCACTAGGTTGAAGGTGTTCATGCACAAGGAGGATGAGAATGATCATCTCCCTAGGAAGAGTATGTTGGTGAATGGTCAACTCGCTGATTGGGTGATCATACCACAACGACGCACTTCCAACAAGCATCAAAGCGTAGAGGTATATTCCATAAGCGGTGTTTCACCACACAGAACCCACAAAGTTGCGATGGGTCAATACAAGTTGAATGGACCCATATGCATAGACAACATACATGGGAACTCTAGCATAGGTGATCAGATAGTATCTAGGGCGTTGGCCCTGTTGAATGACCAAGCAGCAGTGAATGCGATCCATACTCTAAGAAGCAATCTTCCACCAAAGGTGATAAGAGTAGACAAAGAATGGATAGATAGATGTAATAATGAGATAAGTGAAGAAAATGAAATGCATTGAATGTGGTAATAGTGAGTCTACCTATGATGAGAGGTTAGGTGAACACACCTGTGACAATTGTGGTCTTGTCATCATGCTGACTCCCTTAGAGGAAACCAGTAGTATGATGATGCCCGGAAGAGACATGGGCATGATAGGTAGGGAGTCAGTCAGTAGAACCAAGGACTTAGGCTCAGTCATAGGAGCAGGTCAGTATGGTGACAAGAGAATAAGGGCATTGAAGAGAGTCGAGAGATACAATAAGAAAAGTGACAAGTATAGATCGATCATCCACATGGCATTATCCTACTACAACCCATCACAGACGATGAAGGAGGATGCAGCATACATCTCCAACTTCTTGAGGGAGAGACGGTTTCAGTATCATGCGTCAAATGCAGAAATGTTTGGTGCTGCTGTTGCATATGCCACACTCAGGAAACACAATGTCAGTGTGACAGTCAGGCAATTCTGCAAGACGAATGGACAGGAGTTCAAGCCCTTCTTCAAACTACTGAAGAAGACGATGAGGGCATTGGGAGACAACATAAGACCTAGGCAGATAAACATAGAGAGCGAGGTACAAAGGATACTTACTGACACACTCGGCTCCTACGACGATGACACTTACTTGATGAGTGAGTGCATTGAGATACTCTACGGTATCAAGGAAATGTTCTCAGATGAGGCATTTACCACGACACAGGTTCTCGCAGGTATTTGGTTAACTGCGAGATTCAATGAGAGAAGTGTGACACAAAGGCAGTTGCAGCGAACCCAAGGTGTCTCAGAAGTGACGATCAGAACTGCTGCTGCTAGGATACTGAGATGCCTAGGAATGAAGAGGAAACAAGTAGTTCCTGAATACTACTTACAATTTAAGAGGAAGTTGATAATATGATGGTAAGATTGGAAATATGTGTAATATGTGAAAAAACAATGCGAATAGACGATGATAATCCCCATTGGTGGGGTCATGATGCGGAACCTGTCAAAGAGGGAGTTTGTTGTGACGACTGTTGGCTCTATGAGGTACTAAAAGTAAGATTGATTGAAGCAGGTGCGCCACAGCATCTCTTGGATGAACTAAAGAGAGAAGAGGATGAGTGATTAAAATGAGTAAAAGAAAGATATTGATAATAGGAGCAGGTGGCATAGGGAGTTTCCTTGTGCAATTCCTGAATAAACTGAAGATATACGACCTAACGGTTTTTGACTCAGATAAGGTAGAAAGAAAGAACATTCTGTATCAGAACTACAACGTATCTCACATTGGAGATACAAAGGCGAGGTCCATGCAGACACAGTTCAACATCAAGGCACAACCATTTGATGTTGTTATGGATAGGGATCTTGACAAGTATGATCTTGTTGTTTGTTGCGTTGATAACATGAGTACGAGAAGAATGCTATACAATTCAAAGAAACCTAAGCAGTGGCTGGACTTGAGAGCGCAGGGAAGAAATGCCGTATTGATCTCATCAGACATCGACAAAAACAAACTTGATATGCTATTAGTTGGTGATGATGGTTCCTACTCATGCCAAGCACAGGAGTGGGATGGTTCCGCAGAACAGGTGAATCAGATGAATATAGTAATCGCAGCAATGGGCTCACAATGGATTCAGAAGAGATTCAATGATGAGGAAGTATCGGATTTCGTGACGGTGAGCATATGAGTAGGATGAGCGATATTATGATGATGATAGAGGGTGGAGAACCCATACATGTGATAGCCGAATATATCACAAGAAATAACAGTATAATTGATGAACAAAGAGCAATGGCTCTAGCAAAAGAATTCACCTATAACTATAGGAGGTTGAAAAGATGAGTAAGAAATGGACAGAAACAGAAGTAGTGTTGTTGAAGAACTGCATTGAGGATGGGTATAGCCTTGTTAGAATACAAGAGCAATTCTTCCAAAATGGATACAAGAGAACCGTTGGTTCCTTGAAGTACAAGGTCAACGCACTAGGATTGGAATTGATAGAGAACGAAACATACCAAAGCGTCACTGACACAGTGCAGGACGAGATGATTGGTGATTTGACCAAGGTTGACGAAGAGATACGAAAGACAGTGGACAAACTAACCAAGAACGTCGGCATGGTAAACAGAAGAGTGACAGTGTACAGGAACAGAAGCAGGATGCTGCTGATGCTCGTTGTTGGTGTCATACTTGTTGGAGGTGTGTTGTATGTTATCGGATGAAGCAGTGGCAGTGTATGACAATGCGAAGTTTGATGAGATAAAGTCTCACTATGCCGACAATGTAGAGGACATATCGTTTTGGCCTGTAAATGAGGAATGTGAGCGTTTCTTGGATTTGATATGGGCAGTGACTCATGACGTATGTAATGGTAATGAGATTCAAGTTGTGATTGACTCCAACGACAATATGTACTGTAGTGAGGGAAACCCCGGACTTGTATGGTTCAATCAAGATGACAAGTCGATATTCGGGATGAAACTGCCGATCAAGGTATGGATACACACACATCCATTCGGTCAGGCTTTCTTCAGTGGGACTGATTGGAGGACGATCAACACATGGAGGCCCATGATGGAACATGCCATCGTTGTTGGTGACAATGAGTATTTCTCATACAACTTGAAGTCGAACACATCTAAATTCGTTAAATACCAGTTTGGTCACGTTAGCCCACAGAGAGTCTCTCCGACTCTATTCGACTTTGGAGGCGAAGAGGAATGAAGAAGGTAATCGCACTATTGATGATAAGCACGATGTTGGCTGGATGCACTGAGGCCATACCCGACCCGGAGGATGTATTCTCCGAATGCCCTACTCCTGATTGGGTTAGGGTGGATGAGGAAGTGACGTGGATGCAGGGCAATAACAGCACCATGCCCATAGTTGATTTAGGCAATGATACGATGTTGTTCCAGTTGGACTACTTCACATACACAGCATCACACACATCCTTCGTGTTTGAGAACAACACAGTGGTATTCGACAATACCACATTCGAGTCTAAGACAGGACATGTGAATCAGAACGGTCTATACATATCAGATGGATATGGAACGACTGGTAGTGCGATACTGCACTTCCCTGACTTCAGCATGAACATGACATACGACTACGTTGTTAGATACAGGCTATGGGACGGAAGTTGCTAACATGGAAAGGGCAGTCACAATCAACTTCCCTGCCCCATTGCCAGCAGAAATACCATGCCCAATATGTCAGAAGGAAGAGAAGAAGAAGGGGATGGGTTGTAGGGTATGCAAGTGGAAGGGTTCTATCCAAGTCACTGTCGATGCCAAGGTTCCCATACAACGATCTCTGATTGTGAAGTATGTTGCTGAGAATATGGGGAAGATAGGCACGTTGTTGACGAAGCAGTATGGTCTATCACCTGAGATATCCACTGAGGAAGTTATTCAAGTGGAAGACGGTGAGTATGAAATTGTGAAGGTATCGAGCCTAGGTGGTGTTGTTTGGGTAGTCAACAGATTGGACAAGTTAGCATCACCTAGGTATTTCCGATCCTTCAAGGAATTGAATAACTTCAGGAGTGGATGGTATGAAGAATGAAAAGATACTCGTTAGGATTCCTAGGGGTCCAGCAAAGGAACTAGTTGTTCTCACTGGTGAGTATTGGAACATCCCCATCGTTGACATTCGATGGTTTGAGAATGGTTCACCCACAAGGAAGGGTGTGCGCTTCAACCAAGATGAAGCAACAAAAGTCGTAGAGACGTTAAACAGAATGATGAGTGGTAATTATGATTTCAAACAGGAAGATGAAAATAGCATTGAAGGAAAAGTTGAGTGATTGGACATACGTTGATCCTAATACGTATGATGCACTACAGAAATACATTGCGAATCATTTCGATCTGTTCTTGGACAAACTCGTTTTGGAGTTTGAGGATTCCAAGGATAGGAAGATGAGTGAGAAGCATGTGCATACTGTAGCGTTCAGTATGAGGGAATGACATGATGGTGCATTTATGCAATTTCCTAGAGGCATATGAGAACAGTGAAGAATCATTCAACTCGTATTTCAATAGACATTTCTCTACCTTTCATGATAGGTCACTGGTTGTCAAGATACTGAATATGGAATACGAACCCAATAATATATCAGACAGTAGAGCGATAAGATGGCTCTCTAGTTTCTTCGATGTATTTGATGAAGAGTTGATTTCATACTCCAACGTCTTTGAAGACTTAGGTGAGGCAATGTACAACTTCTCGTTTGGTAATGATAGAACATCTAACCTTACTATAAAACAGTTGGACAACCTACTTTCACTTGACTGTAGCAAGAGGGAGTCCAATAATGCTCAGATATTGAAGGAAGAGATTCTCAAGATGTCTAGGATAGAATTGAAGTGGTTCATCAGACTATGGTTGAGGAAACCAAGAGCAGGTGTGTTAACTAGCAACATCAGGAAGGCGTTGGTACGCTTCTATGATAGGGATGAGATAAATGAGTGGTCTAAACTACACTCATTATCCTACATCGTAAGATGCCTAGAGGATGACGTTGAACCTGAGATGACATTGATCACAGGCCAGTTCATCAAACCAATGCTCGCTAAACCAAGACCCGGAATGAAGAAGTTCGATGATACGATAGTTGACTACAAGTTCGATGGTAATAGATATCAGATACACAAGTCAAGGAACAACGTATCCATCTTCAACAGAAAGGGAAAGAGAGTCACAGACAAGTTTCCCGATGTTTTGGACATGGCCTCAGAATGGCCCGATACGAGCGTCATATTGGACTGCGAGTTCTATCCGGTAGATACTACCGGAAGACCGTTGCCTCATCAGAAAATGGCTACTAGGGTACATTCTAAGGATGTTCAGAAGGCCATTGAGAAGTGTCCGATTGAGGTCGTCGCTTTTGATGTTCTTTATTATAAAGGCGATAATCTCATGGGTGTCTCACAGTTGAAACGTAAGGAACTACTGTCAGAACTACCGTACCCATCATGTCCTTACTACCATGATTCCCTAGGTGAGTTCAACATCAATGCGATATACAACAATGCGATTGATGAGGGATTTGAGGGTATCATGTTGAAGGATGCCACTGCCACATATGATGCTGGAAAGAGAAGTAGTTCTTGGTGGAAGTACAAACCTGCGCAGTATGAGTTAGATGTGGTGATTACATCTGCTAAGATGGGCAAGGGAAAGAACATCGGGCTTTTTAGCACATATGGTGTATCCATACTTGACAATGGAAACTACGTCAAAATAGGATATGTTGGTAATGGGTTCTCAGATGAGGATCTTGAGAGACTCACAGGTAGGTTGAGGAAGAACATTGAAACTGTGATAGACAACGAATACAATGTACTTCCTAGGATAGTATTGACTATCGCATTTGAAGCAGTGACCCTCACCGATGAGGGATACAGCATAAGGTTCCCAAGGAACAAGACGATCAGGGATGACAAGTATCCAGCAGACATAGACAAGATGAGTGATTTAATGGAGATGGTATAATGATAGAAGTTGGAATGATTTCACTAGTAAAGAAGATACCATACAGATGCGTATCGATAGAGAAAGGGATAGCGACTTTGCAGCATGTTGGTTTCAAGAACGAGATACAACGTCCTGTGAATACCTGTCCTTACTTGGATTCAAATGGTCAGTTGGTGACTCCGACAGTGGATAAGCCAAAGAGAAGGACTGCGAATAAAATAGACATCGCCAAGACATTCAGAAATACGATAAAGTCACACTCAGATTCACATGGAAAGAGGTTCTCTATCTCAAGATCGATGAACTACTATCTATGGGATATGATAGACTCATTCGTTCAACAGGCTGCTGACTATGCAGTTGACAATGCGATGAGGGAGGGAACCAACCGGGTTTCCCCAAGACATGTCTATTGGCCTAAACTCGACAAGATAGAGGCGCAACATATAAATCCCGACGCAGACGATTGGGCTTTGCATCTACGAGACGAGTATTTTGCTAAGTGATGATATGTATACAAAAGAGCAGTTAATCGGGATTATGCTGTCCCTGCCTAAATTAGAGATAAACGTGAACAGGGATGATTCTACTAGAATAGGGTATAGAGTCAGACTTAGAGTGACCATGAGAGGTGACTCAAATATGTTGAAAGCCATACAGAGAACCTTGTATATGTATGAGATAGAATCTAGATACAAGGAGCAGGAACATAAGTCTAGACCTAGACCGATATTAATCATAACAGGCAAGAATAACTTGGATAAGTTGTGTGAGTTAATACCTGATAACCTACCCGATGTCAGAAATGACTGGCCTAAATTTAGAGAGGCAGTAGACTTGTTCAACAAGAATCTACAACATTCACTCACAGGTCTTGAGAGAATGATCGAACTAAAGGCGGAGTGATATCTTGAAGTGTTCAAGGTGTAATGTATACATGGCTGAGTATGGTAGTCTATGTGGATCGTGTCACATGGTCAAGGCATTGATACCGACATATGACGATGATGCAGATGATGAGGAAATCATAGACAAGTCGATGCTCCTACTCGTATTCAACGGGTGCAGGGAGTGTGGTGGTCAGGACTTCGCATACCAAGCAGGTATCATGTACGAAGGACCACTGAAATACTACATGGCACAAATAGACTGTGCTGATTGTGAGAAGAAATATACAGAAATAATGGAAGTGAGAATGAATGAGTTGGACGACGACGAAGCAGATTCGACCAATATTGATGGTCGGTAAGCCCGGAACAGGGAAGACGAGCAAGGCATTGGAGTATCTTTCTGAAGACCCTATTATCTTCTATGCAGATGAGTATGACATACATGACAACTACAGTATCCCAATATCTAGAGGGATACTCATAGAGGACATGCACCATAAGCCCAACAAGGATGCCATTAAGAAGACGTTGAAGGAGTATAGAGGACAGATCGTTCTCACTTCGATTGATCAGAAGAGTGTCCCGAAGGACATATTCAACATGTGCAAGTTGAAGAGAGCAGGTTCAAAGAAACTATTCCAAGAGACTCTTAGGGAAATAGCACCCAACAGCGTTGAGCCTAGGCAATATGACCTAGACGTTTTTACCTTGGTCGTTGAGTATCTCAAGAATGTAGACAGGGATGAGGTGGTGGAGTTGATGAAGTTGAACAAACCTGCTGATGCACTACTGATGAGCCTACTATCATCCAACATACATCCCAACAAGTTAGCCTTCGTTGACTCAGTGGTGAAGAGAAGATGGTCTTCAGACTACTTCTATGAGTTGCTGACATACAAGCATGAGGGGAAGATATACCGAAGACTGTCATTTGACAAGAGGTATCCTCGTAGTGAACTACCTAGTATATGCAGGAAGTTGGGATTGAAGAAGAGGGAGTCATATCTCCTAGATGACTTACTCAAAGATCCTGACTTCGTTGAGTATGCGAAGACGGTATTGGATAACAAGCAATGTAGGATGCTTAAACTAGGGGAGAAGAAAAGAAGGAAGAAGACAGACCCTACACCTGTATCTTCTTACTTGGAGGATTTCTAATGAAGAAATACTACAGGACACAAAGAGTTCGGAACTTCATCTCCGAGTTCGCTGAACAAGCCGAGGGACCATTCACCAGCGTGGATGTTCTCACTGCTTGGAACAGTAAGTACAAGCATCATGCATTGAATATTAGATCAATGTCACAGATGCTAAGGATGGAGAAAAGCATACGAAAGGTAGGGACTGTTATGATCAACAGGAACTACTACTATCAATATGAAAAGGTGAATGACAATGTTATGGACAGAAAAATATAGGCCAAAATCGATGACTGAAATTATAGGACAAGAGAAGTTCGTTAGAGATGCACGTTCTTGGGTCGTCAACAATGACATGCCGAACATACTGTTGTTCGGTGTTGCTGGAACAGGCAAGACCGCAGCAGCAGGGGCGTTGGCGAATGACCTACTAGGCGATGAGAAGGAAGAGAACTTCTTTGAGATAAACGCCTCCGATGATAGGAAACTAGAGACAGTGAGGACTCTCATCAAGGAGATCGCATCAAGTTCCAAGATAGGTGACATACCCTTCAGGATCATCCTATTGGATGAGATGGATGGCATGACCAAGGATGCTCAGAATGCATTGAAGAGAATCATGGAGAGGTATGAGGCTAACTGTAGGTTCATCATCACATGCAATGAGAGACATCGTATAATCTACCCATTGCAGTCTAGATGTGCCAACTACAACTTCACAAGGCTCTCTGACCTGAACATGGAGACGATGCTCACGAACATACTCGATAGGGAGAATATCACCCATATCGAACTCGATGAACTAAGACGTTTTATATCAGGACTGCATGGAGATATGCGTAGGGGAGTCACAGAACTCCAAGCAGCAGTACACAGTGGTTCCCCGTTAGCAGAACAGTTAGTAAAGAGTTTAACATCTTATAACGAAATAATAACAGAAATAGAAAATAAACAATTCCAATCAGCGTTAGATAAGGTGCATAAAATGATCTACGAAACATCAGACATGACTCAGATTTGTGTTAATCTACACGATGTAGTTCTCAATTCGGAGATGGAGCATGATAACAAATTCAAGTTCCTTCGGATCATTGGAGAGTCCGAATGGAGAAGCAGAACGATGACTCCCAAGATACTCGCATCTTGGATGATAGGACAGATGGTGGTAAGATGATAATAGGAATACATAATGCGGAAAAAGACATAGAGAAACTAATAGACATACGAGAGATAGCATGTATCATTACTAGACCAAGACAAACTAATGTTGAAGATACTGATGATATGATCGTAGAGATACACTTGAAATCAGGCACGATCATCTGTGGGAAGTATGATAATAAGATCGCTAGTGCGATAACAGAATGGGAAAAATACGTATTCAACTCGTATGATTATGAGATGAATAGGAGGTAATAATATGAAAGAAAATGAAAAGTATTGGACGGATAACTACTATCAGCGAAGGTTCGGCTGCACACGGAACCAGTATCGTCGTATCATCAACGACGTAAATTATGATGAGGCACTTGACGGCCCAAAGTCAGAATATGAAAAAAGAAGGAAAACAATAGGTGATGAAAATGAAAGAAGATGAAATGAAATTGAAGAACGAGGTAGAGAAGGCAGCAGAACTTCTTGGCATGAGCATCGATGATGCTTGGGCTAAGATCGATGAGATTTGTTCACAGAACAGTCTCGATAAGAGTTCTGATGCTTTGATAGTGCTTTCTCTTTGGAGGCAGTTCTTCAGCAGTGCAAGACAGGCGAACAGAACAGAAAATACGAACAGTGGCGGATTGTTCCGCAAGGCTTTCGGTTTCTTCATCTCTCTAGATGAGGCGAGGGACATGATGGCTATGCAAAGGGACCGAGTGAAGAAGGAGTATCAGATATCCAACGATACTGCATACAACTCAGGTAAGGTCGCTATCGTTGAGACGAACCCTGTTGGTCAGGGTAAGTATACGATGCGAAGAATGCACGATGGTGAAGAGAGGGTGAAGGTATCCGATACCCTACACCCTGCTGCTATGGATGTCGGTGATGGTGTTCACATCATACCACTAGATGCTATGAAGGCATATGGAATGAACCCGAACAAGAACTACGGAAGACCACTTCCTGTAGAGGAATACAGGAGAAGCGGTATCTTCATCGGTGAAGTTGAGGGACTAGGTTTCGGAAGATACTACTTCAACTACAAGGGTGAAGCATCAAGGGGATTCTCCCCTGCTACGTTCACGTTTGTGCATTTCACATGCATACCGAACAGCAATGATAATCTGAAGATACATGGTGCTACTGAGACTACTCTCGCATCTCTCGTATACAATGACAACCTACCTGAAGGCGATGTCGAGAAGAGGGATGTTGAGGCAATCAACATGCAAGACCTATTGATGCAGTTCTGTGAGGACAACTACTCCCCACTACTAGACCTAGACAGGTATCACGGTCTTGCATCGATGAAGAACTACAACGAGAGATTCGTTGTCACTGACGGTTCTGTGTCAAGCATGAACATGAACCCCACGAAGAACGGCAATCGCATCATATCGATTACAGACTTGAACTCTGACTTCGACTATGATGGTGATGGATATGCAGGAACTACCTGTTGGATTCCACCACATCTCGATATTGACTTTGGCATAGGTTCCACTGTTGCTGTCATTGGTAGAACCTCGCAGTCTAGAGATGAGAACGGCAACCTGAATTCAGCGACAATCAACGTGTCGGGTATCTACGCCATTGACAAGAGAGGGTCTGCTGAACCTGTGACAATATCTGTTGAAGACAATACGGACTGGTTCTGATGACGCAATTGACATACGAACTAACTGGTGAATTCATTCACGGACCATCGTTTGCGATGCATATGTCCAAGATTGACTTCATCACATGGAGAAGAAACATAGACACTGGGGCTTATTGGATAAAGTTCCACAGTGCCTCCGGCAAGGAGATCAGAATACAAACGTCGTTGAAGCAACTGAACCACATACTAGAGGCATACAGCGACTACCAAAGAAACGAACCTAAATTGAAATACGTAAGTGATGCATATGAGTTGGACTACTAAACCGAGTGAAGAAAGCAAGACCGAGATAGCGAACATTTCCTTTGAGGAAAGGAAGGCCAAGATCCTTGAGCAGATGAAACTCAGGAAGGAGCGAGATAGATCGTTCCTCCTTTGTTCCATCACAGGGAATCCCAAGGTCGGAAAGACTGGTATTGCCCTTGATTGCAGAACACCTGAAGAGATAGAGAAGAAGATGAAGGTCTTCGTTCTTGACTTTGATGATGGTGCAGAAGCAACATGGGATGCTGGATGGGATAGAACTGATGACATCGTTATCTTCAACCCGTTGGAGATGAAGGGCGATGGGTCTATTGATTGGAATGAGAGTTTCAACAATGCCCATGCCTTCATTGAGATGGTAAAGGAAGAGACTAACGCTGACAAGAACACCAAGGCTTTCATCCTTGATGGAGTTGACAAGGCATACGAGGGATCAAGCGATGCGTTGAGGGAACACTTGGCAAAGAACCAATCCAAGTCGGGCTCCATCATCAAGGATACAGATTCTGTATCTGTGACTCCCTTGGATTGGAAGATAAGGAACAGGATATACAATCGTCTTCTAGACGCTTTCCTATCGGTGAACTGTGATAGATTCCTAATCACTCACATGAAACCACTGTATGAGGGTATATCGGTTCCTGTTCCTGTTGGCGAGGTTCCTGATTGGCACAAGTCAACACCTGCTAGGTTCAATCAGATGGTACACATCAAGAAGATGAAAGCAGGGACAGTGACGAACTACGTCGCAGAACTACAAGCAAGTAAGACGAACCCTGATCTTGTTGGTAAGGAATGGGTTGTATTCACAACCAACGGACAGAACAAGTGGAATGGTATAGAGGAACTTAGGACTGGTAAACTATGAAGTTCACTGTGGATAGCAAGATACTAATCAAGAATCTCAATGATATACTAATGCGTGGCGACTATCCAAGTGGTGCTTCAGTATCTAGGAGAAACCTATCACCTTCAGCGTATATGGTAGCAAGGACAGACGGTGTGCAACTGTTCAATGCAGACATGAGTACCGTCTGTTCTGCTACTATACCACTGGATACGGTTGATGACATCGGTGAATGTGCGATAGTAGTTGATACGTTTCTCAACTACTTGAAGACATTCAAGGGTGATGTCACCGTTGAGGTTGGTGATTATGTCAGGTTGAGGACATCAAACAAGACCGCATCCTTTGGCATAGCGGTCAACCATCCTAACTATGCGATGATCGAGAGACTACGAACACTATCGATACCCACTGAGGGTATGCCTGTATTCGGTAAGAACAACACACCGTTTGAGACGAAGGTAGTGGTCAGTGCAACGGACTTGATTGATGCTGCGAAGGGATGTGATGTCCTGAAGACTGGTAGATACAAGTTCAACTATGACGGTAATGAGTTCCAACTTTCCTCAAACAAGGATGGAACCATACAGTCCTATCTCACCACTATTGACACACAATCTGTAGAGGGAGAACAATCGACTGTTGAAGTGACGGGTGTTTTCGCATCCATACTAAACGATGATACCACTGTGTATCTGAGGGATGACTTTCCCATATTGATAGTTTCAAACAACCGTGTGTTGTTGAAGGCCCCATATTTAGCGAGGTGATAGAATGATAATAGCACCAACAGATGAAGGTGTTTGTTTAAGATGGCGAGAAGGAGAAGGAGACGAACCAATTAGAAATGAGAAGTTTGTATCATTCAATGATTTCAGACCATACTTCTATGTCAGGAGGGACGATGCTGTGAAGGATAGATCCTCCACTACGAACAAGTGGGGTAAGAAGACTGAGTTTGATTTCACATACGAGCATGATGTAGCAGTTGACCTACAAGGATCATCATTGTCCAAGGTATTCTTTGAGCCAAAGCACCCAAAGCACATGCGTGATGCTAGGGAGGCTTTTCATCTTACATTTGAGGCTGATGTGTCACATCACCACAGATATGCAGTCGATGAAATGGATGAGATACCTGAATACCGATTCAGAAAGTGGTATTGGGACATGGAGTGGCAGCAAGGTGGAGAACACAATGGTTCCATCACCTGTATTGTCGTCTATGACAATTATAGGCAGTGCTTCTATCAGTATGTGTGGTTTCCTGAGATGAAACTACAATACATGGTTTCTGTAAACAACATTGACGATAAGAGGGTCATCACAAGGAGATTTGATAGTGAAAGCACCATGATTAGTGCGTTTTTGTCAGATATCATCAATGATGACCCCGATATGCTTATATCATGGTTCGGAAATCAGTTCGATTTACCAAAACTATTAGAAAGATGCATAAAAAACAAGATAGATGCAAGAGTTATGTCTCCTGTTGGAGAAATAACAGGGTTTTATCCAACAAAAGAAGGATTTACCTTTAGAAAAGAGACTTTTTCTCCGATTGAACAACCAATCAAGGGAAGAATTACCCTAAATTTAGATTTAGCGTTTGAAAGACAGTGGAACGATGCTCAAAGAGGCAGTTTACCATCGCTTTCCTTGGACTACATCTCAACAGAAGTGCTTGGCGAGAAGAAACTAGTCAGTAAGAAGTTTCCAGACAAGAACGAGTTCTTCGCAAGAGCATGGTTGGAGGATACTCACACCTACATGCGATATGCATTGATTGACGTTGACCTAATTAGGAGAATAGATGAGGAAAACTACACAAGTGAGGCTATCATATCACTACAAAGACTACTGAAAGCACCATTCGATGCGTGTTTCTATGCTAGTCACATGGGTGGTATCTACTTCATGCGCAACGCATCATGGAAAGCACCCACAGGCTCCAAGGGAGAAAGGGTTGACTACGATGGGGCAATGGTATACGATCCGCTAGAAGCAGGAACCAACGGTCTTCATCTAGGAGTGGCAGCGTTTGACTTCGCTGGACTATACCCATCTATGATGATAGCGAGGAACATATCTTGGGAGACTAAATCCGATAACCCGACTGAGTTTGCAGTGAACATATTCACACCAAAGGACTTCTCGGATGTAGAGAACACCAAGATGCTATACTACAAGACTGATGAACTAGGACTATTACCTAGGGCAGTATTGGAGTTGAAGGAACTACGTAATGAATACAAGAGAAACATGAAGAAGGCAGAAAACAAGTCGGAGTATGCCAAGTGGAACAACAACCAACTAGCAGTCAAGAGATTGATGGCATCCTTCTACGGTATCATTGCATACCAAGGGTTCGGTTGGGCTGATGTTGACTTGGCAGCAAGTATTACTGCTAGTGCTAGGGAGGCCATTCGTGAAGCAGCATTCAAAGTGAGGCAGTTATCATGAGTGGAGTAATATTCAAGGAATGCTATGTCTGTAATGTGAGCAGCAACTATGCTGCTGGTTGTGACACAAAGAGCGGTTTCGTCTGCAACTTCTGTGTGCAGAACTGGCTCAACAACTACATCTTCATGATGAGTCCGTTGAAATGGGCTAGACAATTCAGGGAGGAAGAATAATGGAAGTGGTATATGGACACACAGATTCGATATACTGTCAAGTGGACAGTGTTGAGGAAGCACAGTCTGTACTATCCACATTGAACGATCATGTTCGATCCAAGTTTCCTAATGTGTTGGGCCTTGATGAGCATCCCGTCACCTTGGAGTTTGAGAAGTATTTCAGAACCCTAGGTGTGGGTGCTACCAAGAACAGGAATGCTGGTTTGATCACTTGGAAGGATGGGGAGTTCCTCGATGAAGAGGAATTCGTCATGACTGGATTCACTGCAAAGAGAGTATCAGAAACGCAACTGGACAAGGAGGTTCAGATCACCGTACTCAACATGTGGGTGAATGAGAAGACCGAGGACGAGGTAGTTCAATATCTCAATGAGATATACGAGAAGACCAAACTCGGTAAGATAAAGACTGAGAGGGTGCTGAAGAGAAGTAGGTATAGACCTGAAAGATTCCATGTTCTATGCAATAACTGCGATACTACATCTAGCCTCATGTTTCTCACCAAGGCATTGTGCTGTGAGTCACCATCATTTCAGACTGTGAAGAAATCGGGAAAGGGATGGAAAGGAGCAGGTAAGAAACCAACAGTGGGTTCGGGAGTGATAGGTGTGCTTCTACATAACAAGTTGAACAAGGATCACATCGATGACTCCTATCTATATCTGAAGATAAGGAACAACCCACACTCCCTAGTGCATCCTACGAAACAAGTGGTGGTGAAGCCTGAGTATTATTCAGCACCTAGGATAGAAGACTTCGCAAACTTCACTCCTGATTGGAGTCACTATGCAGAATCTATAGTGAAGAAGGCCAGCCCTGTGTTTAGAGCAATGGGTTGGGATGAGCAAAGAATAAGAAAAGACAGAAAACAAAAGACATTGGATGAGTGGTTTTGATGAGAGAATATACGTATGAGTGGAATCCTGCAAGTTATGATGATGAGACGCAACCTATACTGAAGATAACGAAGTCTTCATTCGGTTCCTTTCAATGGTGTCCTGCTAGGTATTTCTTTCAATATCCGATGAGATTGCCCATCGATCAAAGTCCTGCTATGGCTAAGGGTAGTATAATACACAACTCGCAAGAGGACTTCTTCAATACATTCGATGTCAAGAAGGCGGAGACGATGACTCCCTCTGAGGTGAAGAACTACTGCATGAGCCTGTTTCCAATAGACGACTATTCTGATATGTATGACACTATGGCAACGAATGCGACACAAAGATTCATCGAGGCTAGGAATGAGGGTAAGACACATGAGTTCCTACCACCGGGTAATGAGGTAATACTCGATGCACAGATTGTCATACAACCCGATTGGAATCCCAAGGTCGAATTGTCAAGACCATACAAGGTCCACATACAGGGTATCATTGATCGAATCTTTGAGGAAGATGGTTTCTACATCCCTATGGAGTTGAAGACCGGGCCTTGGAAGGACTACAAGAGAACCATGATGAGGAAGGAGATGGCGTTCTACAAACTACTCTTTGATAGTGCAAGTCCCGAAGTCCTTGAGCAGAATGGATTGAACCCTGAGTATGAGATGAAGTATTGGGGTTGGTACTACCCCGCATCAAATTATACATATGTCGAGGAATGTAAACCATCTAGTCATACAGCAGTATTGAAGGGACTAGTTGAGTTATTGGCATCCTATGAGAAGGATGACTTCTATGCGAAGTATTTCTTCAAGACATGTCAGAACTGTAGTTTCTATGGAATATGTGAGAAAGCACAAGAAGAGAGTTGGATGTAATGAATTTGAACCAATACATAATGAATGAACTGAAGAAGAAAGAATGGACCTTTGAAGAGATATCGAATGTTCAGACCACGATAAACATAATGGCGCACAAGGCGTATGACTACATGACTCCAAAGGATAAGTTGGACATAGTTTGGAATGAGATAGGCGAAGAATTTCAGAAGAAGGTTCTAATGAAAATAAAAGCGGAGATAGCGGAGACGATAAAAATCGAGTTATCATCTGCTACAGTGAGATTTGGAGGTAATAAAAATGATGTTTCCGAAGGAAGTTTGGGCGGGGAGCCACCTGCCCCAAGCGAGACAGATGAAGAGAAGAATAGTGAAGAATAGGGTAGAATTGATTGAATTCATCAATACCTACAATGGTATGATGAACTGCTACTTCACGATCTATGACTTCAAGAAGTTCAACGACAATGTGAAGATAGACTCATCCATCATCCTTGACAGGGCCTTCTTGGACTTCGATGCTCATGGTGACAAGACGCTACAGGAGGCATATGATGACATGACATCGGTTCTCACTGAGTTGATTGTGGATGATATCAAGTTCAAGGCTTTCTTCAGTGGAAAGGGCTTTCATGTGATAGTATACGGTATCGAAGCAGACAACATACGTCAGATACAAAGATGGTACATGAAGATCAGGAAGGGCAGGAACACCTTGGACGATAGTGGTATTCAAACGAACAGACTCCGAAGAATACCCAATACAGTCAATATGAGCAGTGATGATGGTAAGGGCGAGCCCTATTTCTGCATCCCCCTACTCATCGGTGACATCGGCAACGGATTAGACCCCATTCTAGCCCTAGCAAAGCAGCCTAGGCTAGTCGATGGTACTCACGGCAGCGAACTGATTACATGGCCTGAAGTCGAGCCTATCGAGATTTCAAAGGAGGAAATTATTCCACCTAAACCTGTAGGCAAACTTCCTATCCTTCCTTGCTTGCACAATGCCATCATGGTTGAGAATCCCGGTCACTTCGCTAGGGTGTATCTAGCACTTTGGTATAGGGACATACTCGCTCTAGGCGAGAGAAATATAACGAGGGAAAAGAAGGAGGAAGCAATGGAGATCATCATGGATGAGTTTGAACACATCGCCAACTCCAAGCCTGATGTATGGGGAGACTGGAACCCTCAAGTGACGAGAGGATACCTAAGAGGTATCGTTGAGAAGGGATACAATGCACCCGGATGCAAGAACGTCTTGATTCCACAGGGATACTGCATTGGAAGATGTTGGAGGTATGCAGAATGATAAAGAAGATATTCTCTAGAAAGAAGAAGGAAATAGTAGAAAGCCCAATCATCGATACTGCCAAGTCAGTCATTGATGCTAAGAAAAAGAAACAGGATAGGGAGGATAAGATATTCTACACTAGGGTAGGATTCTATCTAACGGGAATGATGGCATTCATAGAAAGCACATTCAATCTAGTTGGTGGTTGTGTATGAATAAACTACTCATAGATAGTAGAGAGAACTCTGATCTCGCTGATATGGTTGAGACTCATGCTATGAAGTTGAATATACCATATGAGAAGAAGTGGTTGGAGATAGGAGACTACATCTATGGAGAAACGTGCTTTGAGGCAAAGTCTGCCATAGACTTCCTAGGTTCAGTGGTCAACAAGAGACTATGGAACCAACTGGATAACATGGATAGGGCATACATGAACAACATCGTAATAGTCTATGGAAACATTGACGCAGCGATAACGGAATACGCAAAGCGAGTCATGGGGATGAAGTTCAATAAGAACTCAATCGCCATGTACACGAACAAGTTCCTCGGTGGCATAGGCAGGATACTGTTAGATACAGACGCTAACATCATCCTAGTCGATAATGCGAAGAGGGCTGCTAGAATAATAACATCAGTGTGCAAGATGAGCAATGTGAGTAGGGACATACATGCCCCTACCCTCATCAAGCAGAAGATAAGCACAGGTGATTTGAGGATAGACGTACTGACATCAATAAAGGGAATAAGCCCTTCAAAGGCTAAGTTGCTGATTGATGAGTTTGGGTCTATAATGGAGATAGGTGAATCCTCCGTGAAGGAGATTGCCGCTCTAGAGGGATTCGGAAAAGTCCTTGCACATAGAATATTGGATGTGCTAAACTCCGAAGATAAAATGGTGATATGAAAATGATAGATGGATATGATGAAGATGAACTCTACTATGGGTTCTTAGAAGAAGAACAGGAGACAGAAGTAAGCAACAAGTTGGACTTGCCAGCCTTGATCAAGGAGTATACTGCAAGTGCAACTGATGTGTCGAAATACAACCACGTACCTGCTGCGATGTCAGCATTCGTGTTGTTAGGGCAGATGTCTAAGGACATGGTTTGCATCCCAAGTGGAAAGAGAAGGGAAGACACAAGAATACCCTTCCTTTGGATGCAGACTTCAGGTTCGGGAAAGACCGAGTTGTACAACTTCTTTGGTCCTGTAGCGAAGAAGACGTTTGAATTGCTACAATCTAGAGGACATTACTTTGACATCTTCGATGTCAAGGAGATAACAGATGCAGCACTGATAGGATCGATGAAGCAAGAGGAAGTCATCGTGGATAACGGTGAGGGTCCAGTGAGAGAATACATCGATGTGCAGATCAAGGGTGCATTGGAAGGAGATGGACTGATCGTATACGACGAATTTGAGTATTCGGGTGTATTCAAGCAATCACAACACAAAGAGAATGTGGTTATGTATCTCATGACACTGATGAATACTCTTTGGGGAGAGAACTGGGTCATCACCAAGAAACTCAAGGATGGTGATACTGTCCTAGAATGCAGATGTCAACGGTCTGTCTACGCCACCTCATACATACCAAAGGCACTGACATCGGTTATTGCTGAGAAGGGTATCATGCAAAGGATGCTGATATTCATTTGGGAGGTTCCCCAATCGATCCAAGATGAGATACGCACTAGTGTGATCAACGAGTATGGGAAGGTAGTAGACAACAAAGCACCCATCGAGAGGTTTGCTCAAGGTTTTGCCAAGGTACATGAGACATTGAAGGAGAGATATACCGATGTAGGTAATGACCCACTCAAGGTAATGACATTCTCCAATGACTTCAATAACGCAGTGCTTCGTGAGTATGAGAGTATGCGTAAGTATGTGGAAAGCAGTAGGGCTGAAGTTATGGATATAGCAACGAACTTCTTAACTAGGTTGAACAACCACTTGGTCAGGATATCGATGCTATGTGCAATCGCAGAAGCACCTAGTATTACTGACAAATCAAAGAGGTTCCAAGTGAACTCAAGGAACGTGGCACAGGCAGGATCACTGATCAGGCAGTGCTACAAGAGTCTAGTATCGTGGCTGGATACTGCACTTAGAGTCGAGAGAAAGGGACTTCAAGAGAAGGCAAACGTGAATATCTTCAAGCAGGTGTATGACGAGTTGAACAAGCCTGATTCTGATGGGTTCGTCAACAAGACCATATTGATAGGTAAGGTTAGATCAACCACGAAGAAGGGAGAATCAACTATCTACAAGTGGTTCCAAAAGATATCAGACAACTTTGAGGAAAAGAGGATAGCGAAGAAGGCATACATAAAGTGGGTAGGGGAATGATTACCATGAAAGAGGATGAAAAGATTGACAATGTTCAAATACCAACCGAATCACACATTGTATTGGAAAGAGTGGTATTATGAAATACGAACACCAATATCTGATATTCGATGTAAGTGATGGACCCAAGGTAATTACGGAGTCCTTGAACACCTATGGAAAGGAAGGATGGGAAGTGAAGACCATGATCAACGTAGGTGGAGACAAACTATGCGCATGGATGGCGAAAGGAACACCAGCAACCGCTCCCGATCCCAAAGCAGCAGAGCAGAAGAAGATAGACAAACTTTGGTCAGATGATAAGAAATGAGTGTCCTAGCGATAGACCTTGAGACGAAGAACTACTCCCATGAGATAGGGGGATGGGGCAATACCCATATGTTTCAGGTATCGACTGTATGTACTTGGGATGGTAGCAACGGCACGATATACATCGATGAGCCAGTTGACTCCCTTCAGAAGAGTGGTTATACTGTAAAGCCTATCTCGCAATTGAAGTATGATCTCGATGATCACTTGCAGAAGGGAGGCAAACTACTAGGACACAACATCGTTTCCTTCGATCTTCCTGTGTTGAAGAATGCACTTGACATATATTGCATAAAGAAATACCTAGATAAGAAAGCCTACATCGATACCAGTAGGGACATAAGATCGATAACAGGTGAGAGATTCACCCTATCGAACCTTGTGACGAAGACCCTAGGAGACGACAAGACTATGACAAGTGAGGAAGCACCTATCGTTTGGAAGAGGGGTGGCTACTCTGAGGTTGCTGAGTATTGTCTTAAGGACTGCGAGTTGGTTTATGATCTATGGAAGTATGGTCAAGAGAATTCCTTTGTCAAGGGATATTCTATTGAGAAGGAAGAAGAAGTTGAATTAGGAGTTGAATGGTAAATGACACCTTGGGAATGGTTTGGTTGGATAATATTTGTGATAGTAATCTCGTTGCTTTTCTTTGCAGCGTTTGGCAGCACTCGATACACGCACTCTAACGTGGAAGAGTACATGGAAACGCTCATCAGGGAAGAGAGTGAGAGAAGTGGGTCTTCATGACAAATGCCCCTATTGTGGACAATGGACAATACCCCTGAGAATATCAGGCGTATACGTCGGTTCGCCAAAGAAAATTAAGATTTGGGAGTGTCGGGAGTGTTCGGGCCTTTGGTCCGTCGCTTCCGCCTCCCAAAAAAATTTCGAGAAAATTTAGGCTCGTTTTTTTGCACAAGATCGCCCCTTCAAACACAATGTTAATTTACGACCCAGTGTAATTTCTACACTGTGGAACGGAACTGCCAATGGTTCAATGAGTGGGCTAATGAGACGATGGACGAATTAACATTGGATGTGCCGAATAGAAATAGATTCATGACCACGCTCATGACACTACTGAGGCTGAACTGATGAGGTTCGGCACTGTTGGCTACAATATCTCAACTTTCCTCGTTGTAGTATTGTTGATGTCATACACCATATTGATGACTATGTTCATCAATGAGCAAAGGGGAGTAGAGATATCCACGATGCTCATACTCTACTTCAACATAGTATTCATCTGCGTATTGGTGCAGATGCATGTCTCTAGTAGGTTTGAAATCTAACAATCTACACCATTGTCGAATCCATCGACAGTCTTGAGATGCTCATAGCATTCCTTTACTATATTGTAATGATTAGCATCATCATTTATGTCTAATTCGTACTCCATGTTGAATCCGGCAACGGGTGTCTTTCCATCTAAATACGATTGCTCATTGTAATATATCTCCCCATTGTATGTCAATGTGAAATTCGCTTCTCCTTTGATACATCTTGCTCTACTTATCACACAATGCGCTTCAGTGCAGTTTATTCCGTGGTCTGTTTCATATGTTATTCTAAGTGCCATTTTCTATCAATCCTCTACCCAATCCGGTACTTGTGGAAAGTTATCACATGCCTCATTTGCAGTGGCATATTCTGTGATGTCCCTCAGTTCTTGTCTGAAAGTGTTTATTTCAGTTTTTTGTTGTTCTGTCAAGCCTGAGTTGATGTCGCTTAGAGCATATATGTCTGTGAATACCAGCCAAGCATTCCTATGTTCTCTTATATCAAACCAATCAATATCTTCCATTGTCTCAGTGCGTATTCCATTGTTATACTCTATTGAGTTTCTAAGGGGTATTCCCGGTCTATTTCTTTCCATTTAATCACCTACGAAGCATATAAGTTGAACCAAGGTCTACTGTAAAAGGTTGTGCCTACGTCAAAATAATTTGCACTATGGCCCCATGTAGAGGGTAAGGTATGGTCTAATGCAGGTTCGTATAGGTACGCTTGTTTAGTTGGGTTTGAGTTAACGCCATGTATCAACTGCCTTTCAAAGTCACTAGAGTTTCCAGCAAATTGAGCGCAAGTGGATGAATTACCTTGATAGTCATATAGTAGAACATAGGCTACGAAATACATCTTTCCCCTAGTCAGACTAACACTACCACTCGTAAGACCTGTGATTGTCACATGTCCGGTTGAGTCTGTTGGCATATCCCAATACCCTTGTAGGTCAGTGACCTGCAATCTACCTGTGCTTATCTCATCAACATCATAGATACCTATTCTTACTTTAGGGTCAGTTAACTCCGAACCTGTTTCTGCCCTGTAAAATCTAGCCCTCACCTTTGTCACACTACCATCCATAGTAGCCATAAATGGATATCCATGCGCCCCTTCATAATTAGCATTATTGAGTGTTATTGTGGAATAAAGGCTTTGTGAAGTGTGATTCGCTGTGGTCAACGTATTTTGATAGTTTGATACACCTGCGTTAGTGTTGTTCTTACCATAGCCATCTACGAATGCTTTTAGCAAAGTGCTTCTACTACCACCTCCACCAGCACCTACATCTGCTGCCGACTTAACCGTTCCATCTGCTTGTACTAATCTAAAAGGCTGTCTTCCCATTCAATCACCTCAACTCAAATCCATATGCGTCACACTGATAGTGGCTTGGTAGTTAATTGCACTACCCTGTCCGTTTGTAAATTGTATTAATGTTGTGCCGCTACTATTCGTCGCATCAAGAGAACCGATAGGAGCAGAACCACTGTAGACTTGACCGAATGATGAGAAATCAACGCCCGATCCTGTGTTATATCCTATTATTTCTTCGATTTGATATTCAGTGTTGCTTGTGTCTTTCACATATATAGTTGCTCTAAATCCTCTAGTAGTGACAGGGACAGTAAATAATGTCACAGAACTACCATTAGCCAAACTAGAACCTGATACAGTATTAGCATCCTTAGATACATTGCCTACATTGTATGACCCTTGACTCAACGTAAGACCTGCTCCATGAATCTCGACCAAGTTCGTCTGTGAGTTATTGATTAATCCCCTAACAATCAATGAGCCGTCCTTCGTTCCCTCAGTGGTATCTTCTATCTCAGTTCTGATAGACATGTATGTTGATGGATTTCCTGTCGAACCCTCGCCTCGGAAATTCACCTGACCAATTAAATCATTATCAGCGACAGATGCAGAATACCTGTAAAGTGCGAGAGTAGGTCCACCACTTGAACCATCGTCGTGCTTTTCTATGAGCATTCCCGCATCAGTACCCTTAACGGTCAACTTCCCTAGACTATCATGTTGTGATGTGGTTGAGCCTATGACCAATCTGTTGTTGCTATCATCCCAAGTGAAGTCTGCATCCCCACCGAAACTTCCCCCGTTGTTGTATTGGATTTGACCATCCGAACCAGCAGGTGATGTGCTACCACCACCTCCCCCGCTTGGGGTTTCCCAAGCAACACCACTACCTGTTGATGTTAGCACTTGACCATCAGTACCTTGTCCACCATTTATCTTGAAGTTCTCAGCATCGACTAGGCCAAAGAATGAGTCCTTGAACTTGTTAGTTGATTTTCCTAAATCTACGTCATCATCAGTCACAGGATAGAAAACACCGTCTTGTAGGTAGATTTGGTAATCGGAACCTGTTCTGAAACCCATCCTTTCGCCTGAATTATTGAAGTTTATCGCACCTCTGATCGAATCCGTATTGTTATAGAAGAAGATAGCGTAGTTATTCACAAAACCAGTAGATGCGTCCTTCTTGAAATTCAATCTTCCATATTGTTCTCTTATGTCTATACCTGCATCATTTACTGACAGTGTGCTTCCATCGAATGTCAGATTAGCCTCACCATTCAAAGCATCTGCGCTACTAAACGTAGCAATACGATTGTCAGCACCGTTGGCTACTGCCGAAACAGCACCACCACTACCGCTACTTACTGTTGTAAATGATAATGTCCCACTACCATCGGTAGTTAGAACCTGTCCATTACTACCATCTGATGTCGGAAACGTGTAGGCATCATAGAATTTGACTGCTCCTGTGCCATTCGGTGTGAGTGTTATGTTTCCATTAGCACCATCGAAAATCTTTATTGTTCCTGAGTTCGTTCCTGAGTTTGTGTTTAGGGTCAAGTCACCTGTACCTGATGTCGTTAGAGTGGCATTGGTGTTGTGCTTACCAATATTTGTTGTTATTGCATTAAGTCTAATTAGGCTACCAGTAGCACTACTTGTTCCTGCTTCATCTGCGTTTATGTATATGGCAGCATCAGATACGAGTCGTGTGTTTCCTCCTGCTTGGAATTGCAGTAGGGAGTTTGTCGTAGTCCTGTGTTGTATCTCAAAGTTAGTGGAGGCATCGCCTACAACCACCTTGTCGGTAAAGAGGTTGATGTCACCTGTTCCATTTGGCTCTATTGTGACATCAGCGTTTGAGGCTGATGTAATCTTGTTTCCATTGACATCCAAATCTCCACCTAATTGTGGTGTTGTGTCAGAAGACACATCGGAGATACCCCCGCTACTTTGGTCAACCCAACTGAGATTACCTGATCCATCTGTCTTTAGGACTTGATTTGCAGCACCATCATCATCAGGCAACGTCAGTGTGTATGATGCTCCCGCAGAGTGTGGTGGACCCTTGACAACAATACCATGAGAGTTTTGTTCACAATTAAGTACGAATTGACCGGAACCCTTCGTTGAATTACCCTTGAATACCACCTGTCCTGAACCATTGTTATCCAACTCTATGTTTCCATTTGCACCATCTAGTATCTTTATCGAACCGGAGTTTGTTCCTCCGTTTGTATCTAGAGTCAAGTCATATGTTCCTCCGGTTGTTATTGTTGAGTCTGCCTCACCGATTGCGAGTGTCTCTCCAAATAGATTCAAACGACCACTAGCAGGAGTGACATTGATGTGGTTGCTTACACCACCGTCTAGAATATCGATGAAACTTGAACCTGCTTTTAGTTTAAGGGCAGATGTGCCTGATGCTTCTATTACGTTTCCGACTGTAAGTGGGCTTGTTGCGATGTAGTCGAACACCGCATCTCCTGTCACTAAGTTCGCATTTCCATTTGCTATTGAACCTGAAGTTGCTGCTATGGTGGAATCAAACGATATAGTGCCATCATCGTTTATTGTTATGGTCTTGGTTGCGTTATCCGCACCTGTCACCTCTATCTTAGGCGAAGCAGACTCTCCTGTATTTGGTGTAATCTTGATGTCCTTATCGCTATTTGCCATTAATACTCGACCTCCATCCTGTCAATGTCCTTTCTTTCTGCCTGTATGAAGTAGAAGCAATCAATCGGTTTGTCGCTTTGTGTGCCGACGTACACCTTGTTATCTGATATGTTCTCGACATAAATCTGCTGGAATCCCTTGTTTGGTGTGAGTTGGACTGTGATTGTATCCTCATCCACCAAACCTAGCCAGTAATCAGGTAGGTCAATCTCGTTTCCTTCCAATCTACCTCTGATATAGACACCATGCTCCGGTCCCTCAAGAGAACCGTGATGTAGTCTCATTCCCTCTTTCGTTGGGTGTTCTATATCGAAAGACTTGGTTGTGGCTGTTAATGCTCCTGTGACTGCTAGAGTGCTACCATCGAAGGTGAGGTTCGCTTCTGCGTTCATCGCATCTGTTCCAGTGGCAGTGAGAATCCTGTTGTTCGCACCGTTGGTCATGAAGTCAGATACATCCACAGATATCGCATCTGCTGCTACGTCTATTCCAGTTCCAGCACCAACGGCTATCGTTATGTTGCTTGCACTACCACTGTTTGCACCTGTAAGACCATTACCAGTGGTTATCGTCTGATTCGATGAACCAGCACTGGTTGGATTTACCCACTGAAACTGTTGGTCGCTATCGTGCCAAGCCAATAGATACCCATTCTGTGCAGTATTGTTGATATCTAATTTAGCCTCAGTGACAGCCTCATCAGCGATTCTCGCAGTTGGGAAGGTTCCTGTCCCTATCTTAGATGCATCCAAACTAGGAATATGAGATGCAGATAAGTTGGCTGTGATATCACCAGCAGAAGATAGTGCTATTCCTCCCGAAGCAGATACTGCTACTGTTCCTGCTGCATTTGGAAGGGTGATAGTTCTATCACCAGTAGCATCATCAGCAGTGAGTAAAATCTCATGTGAGTTGCCATCACCAGCCCTGAATGCTAATGTGTTATCTGTGACAATCTGTATCGTTTCATTGCTATATGTGGTATCTCCTGTGACGGTCAAGTTGCCCGGAATAGTGACTGCTGTGCTTCCATCTCCGATGGTTAGGGTGTTGCTTGGCATGGCTGCATTAAGAGCAGTCCTCACATTCGCAGTGTCAGTGACATCTGCTGATGCTTCAATACCATCTAACTTATCATGATGAGTGGTTGACATCAATCCTGCAATACTACTCGTCGCTTCTCCAATCACTACATTGTTTCCTGTACTACTTGTAATAGTGATTTGACCAGTGGCAGTTGTACTTCCTAAGTTCGTTGCGACATGTGGAGAATCATTCGTTATCGTCACAGTCCCATCAGCAGTAGTTTCTGTTGAGATACCAGTGCCACCAGTAAATGTTAGAGTCTCACCATGAGCAATAGTCGTAGCATTATTGTTTGTATCTACACCAATATTGAATGTAGTTAGTTGATTTGTGTTGGTATCGGTTTGGTGGGTATCAATCATGCTCTTGATATCAGCAGGGGCATATCTCCTGATTCCAGTTGCAGTTCCACTTGTCCTCTCGGCAGAACTCACTTGGCTTACTTGGTTGTTGTATGCAGTTTCTATCTCTGAATCAGTTTGGTCAGCAGTTGCGTTTGCTTCAATACCATCTAATTTTGTCCCATCAACAGACAAGTCTCTACCATCAACTGTTTGCGTACCTGAGAAAGTAATGTTGCCTGTCATCTGACCGCCGGATCTAGCCAACGCTGCATCAGCAGTGGTTCCCTGTGCTGCTGTTGCATAGTCAGAGGAATCAAATGCCTTTACTTGTGCTAGATTTGTCACCTCTGAGTCCATCAACGCTCCTGCTGCTGTGACATTCGCTGTGTCTGTCACATCTGCTCCTGTCTCGATTCCATCTAGTTTGGTCTTGTCACCATTGACGAATGCTCCTTCACTTGGAGGTTGTTGTGCTGAATCAGCCAATGCTCCTTGTGCAGCAGTGGCGTAGTCAGATGAGTCAAACGCCTTGACTTGTGCGAGGTTAGTCACCTCACTATCCATCAAAGCACCTGCGGCAGTGACGTTAGCAGTATCAGTGACATCTGCCCCATCTTCCACGTTAATCATAGTACGCAAGTTCGCTGGTGTTATTTCCTCGATTACACCTGCACCTGCACTATCTCTACCTAGTATTCTATTCGTAGCAGAGACGTTCTGAATCTTGGCATAGGTCACTGCATCATCAGCAATTGTTAGTGTTGTATCGCCTGTGACATCACCTGTATGCGTGGCGTTGGATGTTAGTGTGCTTGCTATTGTTATTACTCCATCAGATGTGGATGTTGTAGTTATTCCCGTACCTGCTGCAATAGTGATGGTATCATTGTGGTTAACCGTCGTTGGACTAGTGTTTGTCGTGCCTCTTAGTGTAAATGTGGTAAGTTGGTTTGTGTTAGTATCGCTCACAGTATTGGTGAATGTAATTTTATCACCACTACGAGCAATGGAAAGACCCGTTCCTGCTTCAAGGACAACATCATCGGTGCTGCTATCCGTACCTGTCAGTCTAATTTTTTCTTCATCTGCATTGTCTCCATCTACCGCAGATATGGAGTATGTCGTATTGTCAATAGTCAAGTCATTATTGAATGCTGATAGTTTAATCTCAGATGCTGCCTTTCTAGATTCCGTAGTTCCATCTTGTAGTATAAACTCAGTAGTGCCTGATATATCACCAGTCATATCTGTTAATTCTGAGAAATCTAAGTCTAGCGTCAACGTACCTGCTGAAGTTATAGTACCTCCACCACTTAGACCAGTTCCTGCTGTTATTGTTGCAGATGTCACTGTCCCGACTGTTGTGGAGAAGTTGCTGTCGTTGTTGAATGCTGATAGTGGGATATTACTAGCAAGCACCCTCTTTCCTGCTCCTGATGCAGCGTTGTCAGAGACAATGAAGGTATCCTCATTGCTTACTGTCCCTCCTGCGTGATCAAAACTGGTCTTCTCTGAGAAGTTAGCAGGGTTCAATGCACTACCGTCATTATTGAATGCGGATAGAGGTATTTCCTTGATTAGTAGTCTCTTCTGTGCCGAGTTATCCAACAGGACTATCTCATCATTGTCTCTATCTATACTGGTTCCACTCATGTTGTCTAATTCACTTAAGTCAACACCTATTGTCAGAACCCCATTAGATATGCTAGTATCTATTAGATTACCATCGGAGGTGTTAATCAAAGCGTTTGCTGTGCTTGTTGTAAGAACATGTCCATTACTGTCAAATGTCAATCCATTGACAAAGGTGAAGTTAGAGGGTGTTCCTGATGATGGTACATTGGTAGCCCCGCTAATTGTGGGATGTGGGTTCATGTCGTCTACGACAAGGTTGATCTTACCTGCACCTACACCACCATCAACGTATGTAGCGGAGATTCTAGTCTCTGTGTTTGAATCGAACATTGCACCTACTATGTCTTGAACCTCTTCTGTGGTAAGTTGGGTGTTGGTATCAGTGGAAGCAATGGTGACTGCTCCACCTGCTTCTGTTATCGTCACGTTGGAACCAGCAGTGAATGCTAGTGTCTCATTATCTGCCAACGTGTTGCCACCAGCAGTTATGGTCCTCCTAGTCATGTCATCTACAACAAGGTTGATTTTACCTGCATCTACACCACCGTCAACATATTCGGCAGATACTCTAGTTTCCGTGTTTGACGTAAACATCGCACCTACGATATCCTGTACGCTCTCAGGGGATATTGTTGCGGCCAATGTGACGTTGCTACTCCCATCGATGTTTACAGAACCACTTAGATCAGTACCCAAGTTTATCGCTATTGGTGCTGCCCATTTGGTAGCGGTTGCGGCATTACCGCTTATGTTGTCGCTAGTTAAGGCTAGTGTTCCTGCTGTTGCTGGTAAGGTGACGCTAATATCCCCTGAAGGGTTCCCACCTAGAAGAGTTGTCTCATTATTATCAGCAGTGGACCCCTCAAAGACAACTCCATTGCTTGTGCTTACCGTCTCAACACTTGCTGTCGTGGTTGTTCCTGTGACGACTAGATCACCGGGTATCGTTATGGTATCACTACCAGCACCTATTGTCAGATCGGTTAGTGTTGCGTTTAGTGTGGTCTTTAGATTCGCAAGAGACAATAGGCTACTAGAATGGTTGGCAAGAGAACTCACTGTGCCTGTGACATCACCAGTCAAGTCTCCTGCAAATCCAGTGGCGGTTAGTATTCCTGTGTTAGAGTTGAAAGTTAAGTTGCTTCCTGTCTTTGGTGGAAGACTGCCTGTTGCTGCCGTTGTGAATAGAACATTGCATGAGGTATCTGACGATTCATCAGCCACAGTCACGTTTGTCGCAGTGGTTGCTGTGGTTGCTGATGTGGCAGTATCGGCATTTCCTGTTAATGCTCCGATGAATCCTGTGGCGGTTATCTTTCCTGTTGATGGGTTATATGTGAGAGTCCCATCACTCTCAAGATCGAGGTTGCCCCCTGTCTGTGCGCCTCCTGCTGTGAATATGATTGCATTATCCTCATCGGTGTTTTCGTTGTCTGTGATAGTGACCTTCGTGGCTATTGCTGCTGTTCCGGTTGTACTTTGATTTAGAGTGGGGAATGTGCAGTTCGCTAGGTTGCCGGAGGCAGGAGTACCAAGAATAGGAGCAGTCAATGTGGGGCTTGTCAGTGTCTTGTTCGTTAGTGTGTCAGTGGTATCTTTACCAACTAGTGTGTCTGAGGCATTGGGTAGTATGATGGTTCTATTAGCAGTTGGATCAGTCACGGTGAGAGTAGTCTTGTAGTTATCACCGGGAGTGCCTTCAAAGATTATAGTGCCAGCAGGGTCCAACCTGAGAAGTTCTACACCACTGCCATTCGTGACGCTGAATCCTCTGTTTTTTGCTGTTGCACCATAATGCTGTATCTTCCTATCAGTGGCATTTGCCGCATCGGATTTGTTTATCTCAATGAGTGCTATCGGTATATCTCCATCATTTAGATTTCCAACATCAGTTTCGCTTGCGCCGTCTGTCTCAGTTCCTCTAAAGGCTAGTTGACCATTAGCATTCACTACTAGGAATATGTAGTATGTGAATGCGGCAGGATCAAAATCATTAGTTAGGGTTATCGAGGTCTGACTGAAGGACTGCAATACATGGTTCTTGAAATAACTTCCAGCACTAACAGTGAATTGTGTGCGACTATCACCATTAGCATCATTATTTACAGTCTGAGTCGAAGGCACTACCATACCATTGAATACGTAATTACCAGCAGCCACAGCATTGAGATACTGTATGATACCTGTGTGCATCGAATCAGTGTTGTCGTCAATTACATTCGTGTTCCCCATACCTGTGACGTATCTGTTGCTTAAGTCTCCAAATGCCATCAGGCCACCTCCAACTTGACTGTGAACGTCACACTATCACCTGCTGCAATAGGCCCAGTTGATTTGAATGTCACCCTAGTCAACATGACACCACTACCATTGAACACACCCAACTCCGTTGCACCACTTGGAGGCAGTTCAGCCCCTGTATATGTGACGTTCCATGTGAGAAGATTATTTACTCTTGTTGGTGTGACTGTCTTTTCTGTACCTACTTCATGATCTAGTCTATCCTGTGATGCAGCAGTCCCATCAGAACCGTCTCCTATTCTCACCTTCGTATAGTTAGCAGCAATCAAACTTGCTAAGTTGTCTTTTCCATCATTTACTATCATTACTCATCCCTCTCCGTGATATGTGGTGTATCATCTGTTATGTCTAGTCCTAGTTGGCTGTTGAATCCTAATGTGTTATTGAATCCCAATGCATTCTCGTTTCTTGATACTTGATATTTCACACTGATGTTATTTATGTTTACAGTATCGAAGAATAGTTTACCGACTATTTCTTGCTCAGAGTTCTGTGAAAGTATCTTACTGAACCCTATCTTTTGCTCTACACCCAACTCACTCAACCTCTCTGCTATCGATTTGTTGAATGTGTTTACGGATAGTGTCAACAAAGATGTCAATGAGTTCTCTATCTCAAACACTTGATAATCTGCCTTCGGTATATTGTGGTTCGGGAAGTCTAGACTTACAATGTCACCGGGTTTGATGAGTTCTAGTCCCTCCTTGTGTAGTTGTATCTTTATCTTCTTGGCATCGGATTGTAGCGTTCTCAGTGTTTGCTCCGCCTTTATTCTAGCATCATTCAATGACTTGATGTTAGGTTCCACGATGACGACTTCTCTAGTTCTCCTTGTCGTTGGTATCTCTGTCTCTGCCCTAACCCCATCACCAATGACGATCACCTTATTGGCCTTGTCGAATAGGCTCTTGTTGCTCTCTACATGGGTGATGTTGTTGTTCGTTAGATAGTCCAATTGATATGATCTAAGGCCATAACTGTCATCAAGCCTCTTGATTATCATCTTCTTGTTTTCTATAGTGTAGTCCAATGCCTTCTTGCTGGCTAGGTAGTTTATCACTGAGAATGCATCCACATCCTCAAAGTTAGCGAGCGTAATGAACGTCCTTTTGTTTCTTCTTATTATCTCATCATATATTGCAGGAACGAACTCCTTTGAGTCGAATGTTATCGTATCTGATGTTATGTTGGAAACCTTTCCTAGAAGGAATCCCTCATGAGTGTATAGCACATCATCCACTGCAATATCCGTTGTTCCGGTGTATGTTATAGTCGTAGAACTAGCATTTCCAGCATTCACAATCGCACCTGTGTACTCCCGAAGAGATTGTTCAGAGTCAATGTCCAAATCTATCTCCTTTAGAATATCTGATATCTCTAGATCAACTTCAGAGCCTATTGAGAATGTCGTTCCTAGATATGCGTTTGTGGGTCGTATGTTGAGTCTCTTGGGAATGACTACATTGAATATCTCACCGAATGAGACAAGGCCATCACCGCTCAACTTCCCATCGTATTTCATGCTGAAGTCGGAATTACTAGTGTTTATCGTGACTGTCTTCTCCGTCCTTGTCTTTCCATCTGTGACATAGACCTGTATCTGCTCCCCATTGGTGGTGAATATGTCATCTATGTTTGCCATGTTTCTCCTATCGATGTGTATGTGGTTGGTTGAATCTAGGTTGTCAATGTCCACGAATAGGAACATGGACAGTATGCCTTCCTGATACTCGCTCTTACGGTCCCTCTTCCTTGAGTATCTTATGTCCTCTATCTTCTTGTCATACTGCAAGCCTGTGTCAAAGAACTTGTTGAACTCTATCTTATCAGGGGTTTCATCGAATGTCGTTTCTGATACTCTCATCAACCTATAGTCACCTGCTGCTAGGCTCTTGTCCAACGTGAGGGTATGCTCACGATGAGTACCGGATTCATCTATTGTATGGTTGGTTATCTTGGCTATCCTATTGGTGGTATCGTTGGTGTCAAAGACGAGGTAGTATCCAGTCAAGTTAGGTGTGAAGTCCAACCAAAGGGCATCAGTGCCACTATTCATTGTCTTCTGCACTGAATTGGTCGAAGATCCAGTTATGGTAAGTACGGGCTTGACGAACATCTGTGATCTGTATATCTGTCCGTCACCGTCGTTGTTTGTGACAGTGGGGGTACTGTCTGCTGTGGCTGTGTAGGAGTTTGCTACTTGCTGGTTTACGAACTTCTTCGTCCTAGTCATGGGTGCTACGAAGGTCTTGATATCATTCGATCCTAAATTATACGGTGCGCCACCCGGAACACCATATCCCACAGTGAAAAGGGTTTGAGACGGATAATAACTAGCGATGGCCGAGAAATTTATTGAATCACTACCAGTGTAGTTCTTTGACTCCACATCGGAGGAAGTCATGGTCGGTTTGTCCTTGCTATTCGTCCTAGCCAAACCCGACTTGAAATCTGTGAAGGTTAACCTACAGTTCTGATACAGATGTGCGCCACCTGAGAACTTGTAGTGAGTAAGACCATGTGATACATACGTGTGACTCGTAAAGTCAGGTTTAGTGTGTAGTATCGCATGTAGAACCCTTGAGGTATGAATGAACTCGTTGGTTGCTACATCGGCCATCCTATTCACTGGATAGAGAGATGGGTTGGAGTCAGAGTTAATGCTGCTTGAGAAGAAATTTATGGCCGAATCGAATCGAGCGAAGAATGGCAACAACACATTTGGAGGGTCGAAATCGGTTATGTTCTCATACTCTAGATAGTCTCTATCTATTCTAGGTACTAGATGATGCACGTCTATGAGTGTCTGAAGTGTCCTACCATTCGTGAAAACCTCAGTGAAGTTATCGATATACTCGAATGTGTTTGTCACAGCATCGTCATTGCCGTTCAATCCATCAGCATCGTCATGTATGATCCTAGAGAAGTTGATCTTGCGTACCTTAGCCTTCTTCGTTCCTGAGCCTATCTTGGATGCTGCGACAAACACCACCTGTGAATCATTAATGTTAATCGATGTCGTTGTTATAGAACCGTTGAACACCGCTATCAATTGTCCATCTTCAAGGTAGAGCGCATCACCAGCGACGAATGACCTTGATGCTATTGTTATGTTAGAGCCATTTGCTGTCACATCAAACCCAGTAGCGTCTAGTGGTGAGCGGTCACTGTACCTGTGATAGATAGGATATCTTACCTTCGCTATCTCTGAGGTATCGGGTATTGATTCTGCATCTATTGAGTTGAAGTGCCAGTCAAAAGTGGCCTCCACCAGTCTCATCACTCCCCATCTTCTCATCTGATTGGTATCTATGTTCGACTCACTTATTGTAGAGAACTCATAGTTCCTGTCTGACTTTGTAATGTACTTCGTCTTCTCTGTGTAGTTGGTGTGCGTTATCTCACTACCTGTTCCTACACTATCATCCTCAAACATGAGTCCAAAGTTATTCATCCCATTTGCTGCCCTACCTAGAGAATTAGTTCTCTTGAAGGAGAATGGGAGGATGTCACCTAACCCATACAACTCATATGGGATAGTTCTCCTATCCACTTGTGTCAAATCAGATAACGAGGCCCCTCTTGGATTGCTCCCATCCCATATTTCTTTAGGAACAAAGTTGCTTCCTGTCGCTATATTTGCAGTAAGTGCCGATGCTGAGTTGGAACTTGTGGTGTAGGATGTGTCTATGCCACTGACATCATTGTTGTAATGTATGAGATCGGAGTATCCTGATATCTTTTGGTTGATGTTGGAGGCATCGGAGTATATGCTACTCACTGCGTAGTTCAAAGTGCCGGGGTTGAACCTATTTGCATTGTAGAACCTATACAGTTCCTCTGACTTAGGTGTGCCTTTACTCGCATTGACTAATTTGTGTAGATAGCCTCCAAGGGGTATGTTTGTGTTTACATGGTAGAATTTACCACTATCCAGCCTACCCATTACGACTGGAAGGGTCGGAGCGAGTCTGACGGTATTGTTGTTGTCGTCTATGTTCTCTATCCCAACTACAGCAAGGCTTTCTGTATTGAATGTTCTATTTATCGACACCGTGGACTCAAAACCATCATCAAGTCCTACAGAGAGCAGATGTGTTGAGTCACCACTCACTAGGTTCGTTCTAGATATGTGGTAGCCTAGGGAGCCGTCCTTTGAATAACTGCCTGAATCAGATGTGGATACAAGAGAGTTTCCTGATATGTCCTTGCCAGTAGAATACACTAAGCCCTTTCCTGATATACTAGTATAGTCCGTTGTCCTAGTGGTTTCTAGGGTGTTTGACTTCAGTGCCTTCAGACCTGAGATGTGCTTTGTATCACTATAGAATAGAACCTCACTACTAGTTGTCGTGTTCAATGCGGGGTTTGCCAGTGTGACTGTCGTTCCAACAAATGATAGAACCTCGCCTATGAGATCACCTGCTGTGGTTGAGTTTGCCTTGTTGTAAACCAAATCACCGATGTTTATCGATAAGGTGCTATCAGTGACTACAAAGGTCGTGTCATCGACTGCTATGTTTCCTGAAGAGGCTATCGTGCCAGCAGTGAAATTGCTGATTGCTGACTCTACTGTTGGGTTGCTTGTCGAGTATACTATGTCATTGGTGAAATTCAAGTTTTTAGTTATGTTTGTACTGAGTAAGTCTCCTATCTCATCCCTTCCCGTAATATGATATGATAACAATCCCTGCTCATTCTCACTTTTCACGTCCTCAACAAATCCATTGAATACAGTCTCATGTAAGGTGTATCCGCCCGATAGATAATACATGAAGGGGTAATCACTCTGATAGTAGTTCGTGGTATTGTTTGCGAATTCTAGGTACTTATGCACCTCATCGCCTTTCTCCAAGTCGATGTAGAACGAGGTGTTGTTGGCAGTAGACAACTTACTGTTGTGTATTATGGTATTCTCCTTTGCTATCGTCCTTTCATCTAGTGTTATTCTATCTGATTGATCGACCTTTATCTTGGTATCAGATGCAAAAGTAGTATTCAGCCTATGCTTACTTGAACTAGATATCGTGAATGGTGCGTATCTAACCTCCTTATTCGTGAATTCATGCACTGTATTTGTTGATGTGAAGGTGTTAGCAGTGACTAGTTTCCTAGCCTTCGTCGTTATGTTTTGTGTTCCACCTGCTTTTGCGGCTATTGAGTTCACGATGTAATGATACCCATCTATCTCCAACATTGAGTTCGTGCTTAGGAGTGCCTTGACATCATACTCGTCTCCCATATCGAGTATCTCAATTACATTACCAGCACTATGAGTTGCATTGTATGGTGACTTTACTGTTTGAATACTGCTATTGTATATCCCATTTCTAATATACAACTGATCTTCTTCTAGATACTTGAGATGTGCGATACCTGAGTTATCGGTAAACTTCACGGTTCCTAATTTACTTATCCTATTCTTTGGTGCATTTGTAGTGATCTCCATCGTGGTTGGTACTCTATTGTTCTTGAACTCTCTTTTATCGAAGTAGATGTATCTTCTAACATCGTGTGCATTGTCACGATAGAAATCGTTCAAGAACCCATCTTGAACCAATGGGGAATAGTCTGTTGCATCATTCTTCGTCTTGTCCACTAGAACAGCATCCAGTGTCTTTCTCCCTAGGTTCTGTATCGTTCTGTCGAATTTAGGTTCAGTCAAGAACCAACAATTAGAGTCATCTTGGTTAGTTGCGTTCTTTTGTCTGAATAAGAATGCATATTTAGTTTCATAGTCCAACTGATTGTCCTCATGCAGTCTCTCGTTGTAGAAGTATGCTGTGGGAATACTGATCGTATTCACGACTTCATACTTGTGCGTCTGTGCTTGATCATCACCTTCTAGGCCATATGAGACTGCCACCACATCAGTATCCGTCTTGGATGGCCCCTTGTATATCTCAAAATTCGTGTCTTTTGGTATCGTAGTTGGGTATGGAGGCTCAAACTCGATACCATCACCAAACTCGTCTATACCAATGATACTCGTTATCCTAGCAAAGTGTGGCCTTACTGCTGTAGTTGGAAATAATGTGGTAGTGTTGAATTCTCCGGGTCCAGTGTCTCCAACTTCAGTGCCTAGGACCACTTCGGGATTGATGAGAATGAAATAGTCGAAATTCTCCAAGTCCATTTGATTAGTCCCTGTGTATGAGAATTTTCTATTGGTATCGCTTTCGTTCTCATCTGAATCGAATGTCTTTATCCTGAAAGGCTTCGTTTCCTCCTTGTTCTTGGCTCTAACGCTGATGGTGGCACTCGATGGATAGAGCCTGTTGTGAAAGGAACCACCAATTGCTGCACCAGCAATATCACTAGCCAAGGTAGCCTTTTTGCGTATCTCAACGAAAGACTTGCTATTAGTTAGAAATCCATTGTTTCTTATCGTTGGTGTCACTGAAACCTTGGTGAATACCAAGGCCCTCTCACTTATGCTTAGATTCGCTAACTCCGACGCATTGAGAGTAATTGCACTGCCACCATCACCTGTATTCTCATTGATCCCGGCATTGATCAGATTCGTGACAACCATTACTCATCACCAAACCTGTAGTAGAAGATGATGTCACTGTATCCGGGGTCCAAGGTATGTATTGATGGAGAATTACTTGATCCTTTTTTCATCGCTATTTCATACAACTCTCCCATGAACTGAGTGTTGATATTCGTTCCATCTTGACCAATGAAGCAGTCCTCGTTGGTCATGTCGAATGTGAAACTAGATATCGTGGTTTCAGCGACTATGGCATTGTTCAGAAACAACTTCAACTTACCATTCTTCTCTAATATGCAAGAGACTTTGTATAGATTATTCACATAGAGTGCCTCTTTGGGCTGTTCCTTGTATACAGTAGATGTCACTGATGTTATGGTGTCGCTCAATGTTATCACAGAGCCATTCACTTCGGATACTGTACTTATCAAGACTCCACTGCTATCATATATCTTACTTCCAACACCCAATAGGTTCTCTTGGTTCGTATCTACTGATATTTGATTCGCTGAAATTGTGAATCCACTATCCAGTGACACACTGCTTGAGTTTTCGGTGACA
>CEUH01147936.1_pt1 | contig 49943 bp, 52 predicted proteins | sample 356461 | NCBI WGS metagenome assembly CEUH01 (sample SAMEA2623275, study PRJEB7988) | marine metagenome | isolation source: saline water (ENVO:00002010), including
CAGCAAGAACAACATTAGGATTAGTAATAGGAACAGATGTACAAGCACATGATGCTCAATTGGATGATATAGCAGGTTTAACACCCACAGATGGTAATTTTATAGTTGGTAATGGAAGTAATTTTGTATTAGAAAGTGGAGCAACTGCTAGAACTTCGTTAGGATTAGGTAATGTAGAAAATACAGCATTAAGTACAGGAAACGCAGCCACAGCATCAGGATTAAATATGTTACCATTAACATCAGGTACTAATTTAGTTAAGGGTAAAACGTATATTAATACAGGTAATTCTCTTACACATACATTACCTACACCAAGTGCAACAAATGAAATTATAACAATATATTCATTGACCGAGTTTTCATTAGATAAAGGTTCAGGAACATCGGCTACAATAGCAGAAAATACAAAAACGTTATGTATTTCTACGGGTACTTCTTCTGGATCTTGGAGTTGTATGACTTTTGCTGGAACAGCAGTAACTTTTTAATTTAAATCAATAGAATGATTTTTTTTGTAAATAATAAAATCATTCAAACTATGTATAATGGCGGAAGATAAAAAAGAATATAATAATCAAGAGTTTCTAGAGCAATTGAGAGCAATAAATGACGAAAATAAAATTTCTATGGATGAACTTAATGTATTAGACATGGGAAACTGTCCTATTTGTTATGAAAAACTCCAATTTTTAAAATACGATGAAAAAGAGGAAAAAATAAAACCAAATCCAAATGTTGTTACTACACCATGTGGTCATAGTTTCTGTTTTACATGTTTATCAAAGCATTTGGCTATTAAACATAAATGTCCGATGTGTCGTACAAAAATTCTTAATCGTAATCAATATCGATTGTTATCTACCCAAGAGGGATGTTATGTTATTAATCAAAAAGTAGATTTACACCTTACATATAAATTCGATAGTTTATTTACCGCTGCAGAACAAATGCAAGATTCAAATATTTTATTAAGTAATGTAAGATATTGTATGTATGATACAATGCAGGCATTTAGACGTTTACAAGTGGTTGATGATAGTGATGAAGAATTATAAATTTATTTAATAACAATATAAATAAATTTATCGAATAACAATAAATGGATAATACAATTGAATTAGAAAAATTAAAAACGCGTCTCGAAAAATTATCTAAAGAACATCAACTAGAAATATTAAAAATATTACACTCAACACCTGATGTTAAATTAAACGAAAATAAAAGCGGTGTATATATCAATATATCGTTTTTACCAAAAGAAATTACGAATAAATTGCAAACCTATTTAGACTATGTCCAAGATCAAGAAAAAATGCTTTTACTTGCGGAATCAAAAAAAGAAGATTTCGTCAAAGCATATTTCGAGTCAGACCAAACAAATGGTGATAATATTACAGCAGGTACAACAATTTAATCAAAATATATTTAAAGGTATCATGTGGTATATAGATATCTAACAATGGCTTACACACTCTTAAACAAGATTTTTTACGATATTAACAAATTTGATGTGGATCCTCAAATTTGTGAAAGGTTTATCTTATCAAAAACATTTGTTGATAACATTAAACCATTAATACCACTCGATAATATAGTTGAAAAAAAAGAATATATTGAACCAGAAAAAACAAAGTCAGAATTATTTATGCCTAAAGTAAATGACCGATTATTTTGTTGTATTTATATCTTATCGATCGGAATAGGCGAATTTCATATGTTAGGAAGTCGATATAAAAACGCAGAATTATCAGAAAAGCAAAAAATCATGGACTTTATACAAAAAAATAAAATAGATATTAAAGCAACTGCTCAACAAAATGGAATTAAAATGACGAATGTTAAGATGCAAAATGTAGCATCAGAATTGATGACTGATAAAAAAACAACGTGGTGTACGTTTTGGGTGTTATGTTTTTATTATAAAATAAATGCTATCATTATTCAAAAAGATATTTACATGGAATTTCGTACAGATAGTATTTATGATACTTATTTGTTTGAACGAAATGATGATCTTCAAATAACAGTTGATTGTACAAAATTATCAAATGATAAAATAGTCGAAATTAAAAAAGATAAATTACATATTGATCCGTTTGTAGAGAAAATATTAAAGGGTGTTTCGTCTTATAAGATACCTGAATTGCAAAGCATGATGGAGGTATTAAAAATTGATTGTGACCAAGATAAACCAAAAAAACAAGATTTATATAATAGTATAATTACGTATCTTGTATCGATGAATATACAAAATTGAATATGTTAACGTAAAATAATATATGAATAAGATATACTTATTTATATATTATGGAAAAATCTGAAATAAATACACCTGAAGGATCTCCTCCTAAAGAAGAGCAGTTATCACCAAAAACACCTGAAGATTCTCCTCCAAAAGCTTCACCAAAGTCAAATTCCAAAAAAGATTTTGAAGCATTGATTGAATTTTATTTAGCAGATAATACATCACGTAATATGCAAAATAAAAATGGAGAATTGGAGATACGATTTGGTACAAATCCAAGATCTGGAAAACCATTGTCTAAGATTGATTACGATAACGTTGTTCAATCATTTTATTCAGCTGGTTATAAAACTGAAAATGTAGAAGGTCTTAGCATTTTACGTATTCAATGTGAAAATTTAAATAAAAAAACTGGTCAAATACGTATGTCTAATATACGTGCAGAAGTTATGGGTATTGATTTGATACAGGAATATTGTAGAACCAATAATTTACAAAAAATTTTAGACCTACCTTCTACAATATCAGCTGTTTCAGATAAAGTTAAATTTACTCAAAAACATCCTCCTTATATTGGTGAATCTCGTGAAACAAGTAAACCTATGCGTCCAGTTGATTTTGAAGATTTTAATTTTCGTGCTTCTTATCAATATGAAAAAGACTTTTATCCACATACAGAAATTGCGAAAAATATCTTATCTTCGTGGTTAGATTCAAAGAAAATATTTCGATATATTAATCGTGTTAGAATGCGCCATGATGAATTACCGGTATTTCTAGATGTAAGTATTGTAAAAGGTTCGGCAATCGCAAAACGTCGTTATAAAAAACAATCACGAGTTCCTATACCGGAATATACTATTCAAGATGCGAATGTATTTAACAATGAAGAGGTGTATGAAGTTGAATTGGAATTAGACAATAGTCGCATTGGTATGGGAACTGAATATAATACAGCTTCAAAAATTTTGGATGCTTTACGTAAATGTATAAGAATTGTTTTGAGTTCAATACAAGGAACAAGTTATCCAATATCTAATTCTGAAAAAGAAGAAGTTTTAAAATCGTATATGGAAACTGTATTTGGAGATGACTATACAAAAGAATTTATGGAAAAGTATAATAATTCAAGTGATTATATAGCGGAAAAGGCACAACGTGATTTAACAAAACATTTTATAGGGCCATCATCTTATACTTTACAAATGAATAATATTGTAACTTTACCAGAAGATGGCCAAGAACGCATAAGTGTAGTACCGAATATTCGTGAAAACTATACAGTAACAGATAAAGCCGATGGTGATCGTAAAATGTTATTTGTATCAGATAATGGTCATATTTATATGATTGATACAAATATGAATATTATATTTACTGGTATTGTTACGCTAGAAAAAGAACTATTTAATAGTTTAATAGACGGTGAACATATTAAATACGATAAAAATAATAAATTTGTAAATATTTATGCAGCATTTGATATATATTATATCAACAAAAAGAGTGTTCGTGAACTTAATTTTGTAGCACTGGAAGAAGAAGACATTCCAGAAAAATTCCGACTTCCTCTTTTAAATAATTTTGTCCGTCAATTAAAACCGCGTTCCATATTAAATAAAGATAGTGGAAATAGTAATCCAGTAAAAAAGACCGGTAAAGTAGACGATGATGTAGATCATTCTTGTTGGCTTTCTATAAAATGTAAAGAGTTTTCCACTTCTTATCATGGAGATATATTTAAAAGTTGCGAAGGTATATTATCGCGTGTAAAAGATGGGTCATATGAATATAATACAGATGGGTTAATATTTACACCAGCATCTACTGGTGTTGGTGGAAATTCATCAGGTAAAGCAGGACCTTTAAAGAAAATTACATGGGAACACTCATTTAAATGGAAACCTTCACAATATAATACAATTGATTTCTTGGTATCTGTTAAAAAAGATAAAAATGGTAAAGATGAGATACATAATGTATTTCAAGATGGTGTCGATTTACAAAATCAAAATTCTATTGTTCAATACAAAACGTTAATATTACATTGTGGTTTTAATAAAAAAGATCACGGATATATAAATCCTATGTTGGATGTAATTAATGACGTCCTTCCAAGTGAAGATGAAAAAGATAATACACAACGATATCAACCTGTACCATTTCAACCTACTAATCCTTATGATATAGAAGCACAATATTGTAATGTAGAATTAAAAGATAATGGAAACGGACTAGTAATGTTAACAGAAGAAAATGAATATTTTGAGGAGAATATGATAGTAGAATTTAGTTATAATCGTGAGAAAGAAGGTTATTGGAGATGGGTTCCTTTACGTGTCCGTTACGATAAAACAAATGATCTACGTGCTACTGGGTCTAATTTTGGTAATGCATATCATGTAGCAAATAGTAACTGGCATAGTATTCATAATCCAATTACAGAAGAAATGATTATGTCTGGAAAAGATATTCCTGAACTTTTGGGTGATGAAGATGTATATTATAATAAAACAGGAAAAGAAACAACTACACGTGCATTGCGAAACTTTCATAATCTTTATGTTAAGAGAAAGTTGATATTAGGTGTAAGTAATCGTGGTGACAGTTTAATCGATTTCGCAGTAGGTAAAGGTGGTGATTTTCCAAAATGGATTGCTTCAAAGATTGATTTTGTATTTGGAATTGATTACTCAAAAGATAATATTGAAAATCAAAAAGATGGGGCCTGCGCAAGATATCTAAATTACCGAAAAAAATATAGCAAAATGCCTTATGCTTTGTTTGCTAATGGAGATAGTGGCTTAAATATCAGAAATGGAAAGGCATTAGTAAGTGAACGTGATAAACAAATTTCTGAAGCAGTATTTGGTAATGGTTCTAAAAATAAAGAAGAATTAGGTGATGGGGTATATAGACAATTTGGTGTAGGTAAAGATGGTTTTAATGTTAGTTCATGTCAGTTTGCACTACATTACTTCTTTAAAGATAATAAAACCATGAATTCATTCTTACGAAATGTTTCTGAATGTACAAAAGTAAATGGATATTTCATAGGAACATGTTATGATGGTGAAACAGTATTTAATGTTTTAAAATCAAAAAACAAGGGTGATTCAATGACTATTTATAATGATGATGATGAAAAAATGTATGAGATAAAAAAACAGTATAGTTATACAGGATTTCCAGAAGATGAGAATTCATTGAATTATCCCATTGAAATTTTCCAAGAGAGTATTAATAAATCTTTTCTAGAATATTTGGTTAATTTTAATTATTTACAAAGGATTCTTGATAATTATGGATTTACATTATTAACAAAAGAAGAAGCAAATGCTATAGGATTACCTAATGGAAGTGGTATGTTTGACGAATTATATACACAAATGAATGATGAGATAAAACAGAATTATAAAAATAAAAACGAATATGATAATGCTAATAAAATGTCTCTTGAAGAAAAAAAGATCTCTTTTATGAATCGTTATTTTGTATTTAGAAAAACTCATCATGTAAATGCAGAAAAGGTATATAAATTACTTGTTAATAAAGGTACTAGTCTTGAAATTACTGAAGAAGATGATACAGAAGATATAATTGAAAAAATAAAAAAAACAGATGAAAAAGAAGAAAATTCAAAAGAAGAAAAACCGACTATTGTAATAAAACGTTTAAAAGGAAAAAAACGTAAGCTATTGATTGGTGATGAAAGCGTTAATCGTGATGGAGTAGAATTAAATTTAGAATAATATAATTAATAAGTTAACTAATTTAAAAATTAATATTTATATTTTATAAGTAAATATAAAATATGATTCATTTTCAGTTACCTAGAAATACTCCATTTATATATCAATATCTTGAATGCTTATATACTGAAGGAAATTATCCCGTACCAGTTGTATCTAATTCATTGTCTAGATATTTAAATGATATTAAAAAAAAAATCGATTCAAAAAGTACAGATTGGGATTTGGTAAAACGATATACTAATCCTTATGAATATATTCATACATTAATTCCTGGTAAAAAAAAGAGTGTAGCTAAAAAGAAACCGTTATCAAGATCTTATTTTAAAATGATTGAAATATTACAATTTTTTAAATTATTAGAAAATTACAAAAATGATGATATTCATTGCTTTCATCTAGCTGAAGGACCAGGTGGTTTTATTGAAGCAATAGTAAATATAAGAAATAATGAAAATGATCATTATATTGGTATGTCTATATTAGATGATAAAAATGATCCAAATATTCCAGCATGGAAAAAAAGTAAACAGTTTTTACAAGAACATAGTAATGTAGTAATAGATCATGGAATAGATGGTACTGGAGATATTTTAAAATTAGAAAACTTTACATATTGTAAAAATAATTACGGGAATAAAATGCATATTATTACAGGTGATGGTGGATTTGACTTTTCAGTTGACTTTAATAATCAAGAACATCATATTATAAAATTGCTTTTTGGACAAGTTATATATGCCGTTGTTATGCAAAGACCAGGAGGACATTTTGTTTTAAAATTGTTTGATTGTTTTTTACAGCATACATTAGATATATTAGCTTTATTATCTTCGTTATATGAAAAAGTATATATAATAAAACCTCAAACAAGTAGATATGCTAATTCAGAAAAATATATTGTATGTAAAAATTTTATAGGTCCGAAATGCGATATTTTATATAAATATTTATATACTTGTTTTGAAAATTTATTATCATCTCAACGTCCTATAAATAGATTATTAAATATACCATTAACTTTATTGTTTACAACTAAAATAGAAGAGTATAATGCTATATTTGGACAACAACAAATAGAAAATATTCATTATACATTAAATTTGATCGAAACAGAAAACAAAGAGGAAAAATATAATATATTGTTAAAAAATAATATCAAAAAATGTAGTGACTGGTGTATAAAATATGGTGTTTTATTTAATAATATTAATCACAATACAAGTACAAACAATGTATTTTTAGATGATGTTTCAATAAGTACTAGTTGCTAATATATAATTAATCTTTTTTTTTGTAAGGTTCATTTTTTTCTTTTGATACCTTAAATGCTATATTCATACCTAAACCAAATCCGAATCCATATAAAACTTTCTGAACAGTTTCTTTAACTGTTTCATTTATAAATTTTTTCATAATATAATAGCATGAAAAAATTATTTCAATTATTTTGTAACACATTTTGTATCACAAGGAGCAGGATAACCAATTTTTTGTTTAATAGTATAAGCATCACTAGATGCGCCATATGATAAAGCATTACCAACCTCTGAACCATATGCTTTTGTATACAATCCACCATTTGTAGTGATCGTATCATAATTTAATCGTGATGTTCTAGCACTAGAAGAAACTCCACCTTGTTGTGCGAACTTGTAATTACTTGGTTTAAATTGTGTTTCTTTATAATAATCTGGATTTTTTGTACAAAAAACATTACCATTATTATTAACTGAATATTTGTTATTCTGACTTCCAGGTGCTCCTGGTTTTACAAATTGATTTCCATCTTGAAAATAATGAAATTGGTTTTGTTTAAATGTTTTTCCTCTGTTTGCGAGATATTCTTGTGAACTCATAGCGTAAGGTGCAGTTGTAACGGTAGAGGGTGTCTTTTTAACAATACTAGAACCACGAGCTCTATTTCGGGCAATTTTTTCTTTATCAAATGCATCTCTAGTTTTAATATCATTATTACAACATATATTACGCTCACCTCTATTATTAATTAAATTTATATCTAAAGTATGTTTATTTCCTGCACATTCACAATCTTTTTCATCAAAAACGACTAAAGAACTTCCTGGTCTATTTAGTACATCAATTGATGTAGAACGCTTCTCTGAATTTGTTTTTTTTTCGGAGGTAGTTGTTTCACGTCGATAAATTTTTAATGGAGGAGATCTAAAGAATAGATCGTTTTTTTTGTTTTCTACAATAGTATCATTTTTTTGTATAGTGTTGGTAATTTGTCCAAATGTTTTACCTTTCCACGGAAGATATGCAGATCTATTATTATTTAGTAGGGTAGAATTAAACATTTATATATATATATAATAATATATATAATGATATTTACAAGATATCCGAGAATCATATTTTTAATAAGTATAATTTTGATAATAATTAGTATTGTTTTTTATTTACGATGTAATAAAATATTTGAAGGTGCAGAAACACAAAGTCCAATTACAAGTGAAGAACAAAAAAAAATAAAAACATTAAATGAAACCATTATTGAATTTACACAAGATTTATATGATAAGATTAAAAATTTTATTACAAAAAAGACAAATGAATCGAATTCAAAAACAATGGAAATTATGAAAGAAATTGAACAGTCTACAATAAATATTGAGAATTCAAATAAAGTAGATCCAGAAACTGAAAAAAAATGGGAAAAATTACAAAAATTAATACAACAGAAATTAATACAATTTAATGCTGTAAATAAAATGAAGGAAATGCCTGGTGTAACTATTGAAATATTATCAGATTCAGACAGAGATAAAATACGTGGTATTATTAATAAATATATGTAAAACTACTTATAATAATAACAATATATACTATATCAAATAATGAATGTCTATTTAAAACTCTCAGAATTAAAAAATAATGAAAATTTTATAGATTTACGCGATAGTATACGTTATCTTTATCCCAAAAAAAATACTATAATGGATGGTGAATTCACAAAAATTTTGTTTTCAAAATCGTCTGTAACTATGAATGGAATTTATATTTATTTACCTTTAATAACAGAAAGAAAAGTAACAACAAATAGTGAAATTTTTATTCGTACTATTTTAAATAATTCTATAAATAGCCAAATAGTAGAAGATTTAAAATTATTGGAAAATGCTATTTTAATACACTATAAAGAATATACGCGTCGTTCAAAACAATTAGAATCAATATTAACGAAACAATTAAGTACAAATCAAATTCGTGTTTATCATGATAACAATTTTACAAATAAAAAACGTAATTTTTATGTTATTAAGATATCTGGTATCTGGGAAACTGATAAAAAAATAGGGTTAACATACAAAATTATGGAACTATAAACGCATAGACATTGTAGCACCTCTATTGCTTTTAATATGATTAAATGGTGTTGTACCATTATGTAAATCATGTATTTTAGTATGTTTTACATCTTCATTAAACTCTGTTGTAAAAGTATTTACATCATACATATTTGTATTATCATTATAGTTATAATATAAATTTCTAATTGATTTAATACCTTCTGTTGTAAAATTAGCATATCTCTCAAATTCTTTTTTATTAACTTGTTTTAAATAGCCGTCATAAAAGTGTAATATATTTTTATCAGCGAATGGAAAAAATTGAGTTCTATCAATAACTATTTTAGATTTTATCGCACGATCATAAAACATATTATCTTCATATCCCCATGCCCAAAAATTTGGGAAACCATTTATTTTCTCGAAATCACATCCTTTTATAGATACAATACCACCAAGGGTCTGTTTAAAGCCATAAAAATGTTTTATAACATTAACAGATGTATCATAATTTAAAAAATTTTTTGTGAATGGAAGCGTATCTACATCATTAAATATTAATGTTATATTTTTATAGTTATCTGGATATTTTTCCTTTACAATTAAAAAGCCTATGTTTTTCATAGCACCGCAATTAAATGAACGTGCATCATTTTGATGAATAATCATTACATCTACATCATCTTTGTTATAATCTTCTAATATATAATCCATATGTCTATTAAAAAAAGATAATTGTTGTTCTCGATCACGATAGGGTATAATAAATATTATTTTGGGAATGGAATCTTTTTTTTTTGTTTTCTGATTTAAATAAAATATTGTATCTTCACTATTTGTGTCTAAAATGAAAGTATTTTCCATATATTTTTATATTTTATATATTATTAAAAAAATATACGAGTTAGAATATTCATGTTTTAATAATCTGAATATTTATCTTTTATAGTACTTGGAATTAATTTGTCTTTTAATAAGTCCATTTTTTTGTAACATTTATTAATAGTTACTTCGCTTACACCACATATATGTTTCACATTAGTTTTTGTTATAGTAAGATTACATTCTTGTGATATAAAATATATTATACCAGCTGCTATAGAATGAGGTGTATTATCACTAATGCAACCCGTATGTTCAATTTTTTTTGCTATAAATTTTGCTAAAAGAGTGAGCTCTGTATTGATATTTAGTTTACTACAATATCTTTCAATAAATGAGCTTGGAGTGGTAGAACATAAATCATCTGTACTAGCGTTTAAAGAATTACCATTCCGTTCTAAATTTGATAATATACTTACAGCCATAGAACAACCATTTGTAGCGGCTGTTTTATCTAACATAAATATTTCTGCTATTTCATGAGATGTTCTAGGACAATCATTTAATCGACATGATATGTAAATAGAGGCTGCCTTTATACCATCTCTATTCATACCACGAAACATTTTTTGTTCCGAAATTTCTTTATGGATAACCATCGCATCGTCAATAAATATTCTAGGAATACCAGCATTTTTGGCCATTATTGTTATAAATTGAAATTCTTCGTACAATGATTTTTCACGATGAGGCATTGCCTGCCATTCTGTCCATTTACGAATTCTTTTCATTTCATAGGACGAATTCTGAGCACATAATATCTTACATCCGAAAGAAGATTCCTCTAATAATGGATTAATGGGATTACCACAACGTGTTGGATCTGTAGCATTTTTGTCTTCAGCGCCATAAAATCTCCATTCAGGTGAATAATCTAGAGTATCTTTGTAGATAATACCACAATTTTTATTACAACAAGTAGGAAATCCAGTGTCCATTATGATCATTTCAGAATTACAATTATAACATAAATTATCTTTTTGTTTATCTGGTTTTATTATTTCATCATTATTATCTTTATTATAAATACATTCCATATCATTATCATTTTCAAGGTCATATATATCCCATAATCTCTGTTTTTCTTTTCCAGAAATTAAGGATTTTTTCTTTTGTGTTTTACTTTTTTTTTCAAGAGATAATTTTATGGACATTTTTGTTTAATATATAAAATTATATTTATATGTATTCAATTTTATATATTAATATCTAAAGTTTTCTGTATATATTATAACTAATGTCGAAAACACCTGTTTTAACAGAAAGACAATTAACGAATTTAACCGATGAGATTAGAGATAAAATGGTTGAAACTCTTTGTTCGAAAGTAATGGATGAAACTGCAGAAGATGCTCAACTTATTTCAGGTATATTAAAAAGAAATTTAGGGGATAAGATAAATGATGTTTTAGGTGCACCAGCGAATGAGGCAAAGATTTCTGATACAATTTTCCAAGCAATAAATAGTGCATTACGAAATACAGTAAAAGGACCATTGTTACTATATAGTCTTTTAGATAATCGTAAATCTTTTGATGCTGTAAAAATACTTGTTACAAAGATATTTACAAATGTTTACAACAATTCAACAAATAAAACACTCTCTGTATTTATAAAAAATTTATTAACAAAATTAAATGATCCTCCTTATGAAATATGGTTTAAGCAACAAGTACAACAACAGGGCGGAAAAAAAAGGAAAACAATGAGAAAGCATAAAAGTAAGAGAAAAATACGCACTTATAAAAATAGAATGATAGGTGGTGATATAAGAGAAAAGGTTATGCGTAATATTGTCGGAAAAGAGAAGGCTGCAGAAGCAGCAAATTGGAGACAGAAACAGAGAGATCACAAAGCAGAAATAAAAAAAGCAGAAAAAGCGGAAAAAGCAGCAAAAGTTTTAGAACAAAAAGAAAAAGGAAGAGAACTAATGAAAGAAGGATTGAAAAACATGTTTGGTAGGAAAAGTACTGATGTTGATAAGGCACCTGAAAGTAAGGCACCTGAAAGTAAGACGTCTGATGAAGGTGATTCGTTTAAAGGTGTTACTGATTCTGTTTCTGGACTTCTTGGACAACAACCAGAGAGTAAAACTGAAGAAAAATCAGAAGGTCAAAATGAAACAACAGAAGATAATGAATCTAAACCAGAAAATGTAGAAGGTGCAGCAGGTGCAGGTGAAGAAGGTGCAGCAGGTGCGGGTGAAGAAGATGAATCCAGAGGTGCTGGTGCAGGGGATAATGATGAGGATACCACTAGTAGTGTAGCAGCAAATGTAGCAGAACAATTATTTAAAGAATATAATGAAGAATTAATTAATCGTTTAATGAAACGTATTGATGAAACAGAAGATGATTTAATTGAAAGAGTATTAAATGCTGCATATAAATATACTACAGATAGTGGAGTTGATATATTAGAATCAGTTAATAAAGGTATATATGATTCTATTCGTATAACAAATGTACTTCCTGAAACAACTAATATTATTATTACACAAGCTTTATATGCTTCTTCTATGGACGTCCAAAAATCAATTGAACAAACATTTATGGAATTAAGAAAAGAAGAAGTAGATCGTGGAATACCAGCAGATCAAGTTAAGTTTATACCTACAAGAGATACATTTATAAATACATTTTTACAAAACTTTACACGAAGGATTAAAGAAATAATCATTAGATAAATAAATCTTGTATAAAATATACATTATACAAGATTCAAAATATTACTTATTTATGCAGATTCTTCTGCTACAGGTTCATCTTGAGTAGCTTCATCTTTAGTATCTTTAGATGGACCACGTGGTCTACGTTTTTGTCCACCTTTTTTATCTTCACTTTGCAATGAAGCTGCTATTCTGCGTGTTTCACACAAAATAGGTCCACCCATAACACCTGTAATATCCATAGCATGGAATTCGTGATTCTCATTTTCGGACTTTACTAGATTAAAATCAACATATTCACCTTGAACAAGATATTTATATTGAGAGTTTGTTACGCGAATAGAAGAATAATGAGCAAAAATATCTTTGCCTCCAAAATCACTTTCTCCGCAAACAGTAATAAATCCAAAACCAGATTTATTATTAAACCATTTTACCATTCCTGTAAGACGTTGTACTTCACTTTCGCTAGACATTTCTTTGCTACTCAAGTATATGTTATACTTATAAATTCTTTTTAAATGGTTTAGTATTTAAAATTATATATTTATAATTTATATTATGTTTAAACAACGAAAAATGTTAGCTATGTTATTTTTACTTTTCATTATTTTAGCATCTATGATGTTTAGTATGTTCTCATTTAAGGTAATTGAAAATATGGAACCTGGAGAAGAACCTGCACCTGAAGGATCACCGGAAGGAGCACCTGAAGAAGCACCTCAAGAAGCACCTCAAGAAGCACCTCAAGAAGCACCGGAAGAAGCACCGGAAGAGGCACCTGATACAGGTGATGAAGAAGATGGTGATGAAGATGGTGATGGACCTTCAATGGAATCATTCACAACACGTTTAACACCTAGTAAATTTACTCCAACTTCTACCAAATTAACACCTTTAGAAAAACCAAGACAAACAAAATCTAAGACAAATAAAGTTTGTGATCGTGTATTTGAGTTTTCGAATTCTCAACCTTTTCAATTACAGGGTCCTTAGATTTTTTTGAGAAATTTTTCACATCGTTTATAATTTCTTCAGGATATTCCATATCTTCTAATATCTTTATAGCACCTTGGACTTTTGATATTCCCTTTTTCATTTTATATGTATAAACAAGTTTGCTATCAGTATTTTCGATAACATTCATTTTATAGTTTTGAATGTTTTCGTTTTTATTTAATTTCACACAGATTTTGTTATAATGAGTTGTTAAAATAAAATCAACATTTTTATACTTGGACAAATATTTTAAGAATGCGTATCCTGATTTAGTTGCTTCTTCTGGATTTGTTCCAGAATACAATTCATCGAAAATACCGAAGTGTCTACTCATTTTTGACGAATTATGTATGGTATCAATAATATCTTTACATCTTCTAGATTCCGCTTGAAATAAACTATCTCTTTGAGAGGTATCGGGTATATTTAAATACGAATGTATATGTGTATATGGATTTATGTTAGAATTTTCTCCAAAAAATCCCACACCCACTTGTTGTGCACATATTATGTTAATAGTGGTTGTTTTAAGTAGTGTTGTTTTTCCTGATGCATTTGGTCCAGTAATAATCATTTTTTTCTTTAAATTGCATGTATTTTTAACACATTTTGTATTTTCTATTTGTAAAGGATAATATTGTTCATTAAAATTACTATGTTCATTGTTATTTATTAAAATATTGTTTATAGATTTCTTGGACAAGTGTAATTGTAATCCTTGAATATTATCAATAAATCCTTCGAAACCAAATGAATATCTTAAGCTCTTCTCATATTTTTTATTATTATGTAACTCGTAATAATTTTTCAATAATAATCCTATTTTACCTATATCAAAAACTGTAAAATCAGGTGTTTCATGACTTTGTAAAATAAATCGTATTTCTTTTAATACCTGAGAATGTTCATTCGCATCTAAACAAAACTGTTTATAACTGTGTTTATCTTTATGAATACTTACAAAATAGTCAATATTTTCAATAGTATGTCCAAGATATAACTTATAAATAATTAAATGTCGACTTAATCGTTGTACATTTCTATAGAAACGTTTGCATGAAATTATATTTTGATATATCTGGTAGAAAAACATACATGTTCCCATAACCATATAAATGAGACTAGTAGGAGATATATTTTTCATATTACTTAATGTTTTACCAATGAAGTGATGTTTTGCGATATCAGCTAATACAGTTATATATGTATTCATCGTAATTGGTATACCTCTTAATTTTAATATTAAAAATGGAAACAATAGAAATATAAACGGTAACATTAAGCTTATTACAGGAGACATCATATTTATAACAGACAATAATTGTAGAAACAAAGAAGATCTATTGAAAGATTCAAACATGGGCCATTCTATAAATCCATACTTTTCTAAAAATACAGAATGATCTATCTTTAGTTCATTCCAATTGTCCAAGAATTCATTATCATCTACCTCATATCTTTTAAAAAAGGACGGTATTGGTTTTGTCTCTTTTAATACAAGTTGTGTGTCTGTTAAATATTGTTCATCAGATGTAAATTGTTGTTTCCAATCATCAATCATATTATGACCAAGAATATTAGAAGGTTGAAAAAGTTTACTATAAACAGAATCTTCATCTTTATTTACTAATTCTAAATCATCTCGAACAGTACTAGATAATGGGTGTAAACTATCTTTATCGACATATTCAATTGGTAATTTAAATGATGAATGTAATTTACTGTTATCAATTGCAATTTTTTCTTTTACAGTTTCAACACCTATTGTTTTTGATAAAGTTTCATTTATTTCATGTTCTGCCTTTTTTATAAAATCATTTATCCACGATTCCATTTACAGAATAAGTGGAAATTATAATATTTTATAAAACGCAATATATAATATCAATAATATTATATATGCTTGTTGTTTATTATTCGCTAATAGCCTCTCTAATCACTGGATTTCATATTTTTTCTTTAAAATATTTGGAAAAAATAAATAAAGAATATTATTATTGGTTTCTATTTTTAGTAGTTTTATTAGCAATTGTTTCTAGATACTCTATTTATTATGCTATGAAACATAGTAATAATCCTACCATAGTACATTTACTTTTAAATTTTAGTACGTTTATTACATTCTTTTTAAGTATTTGGTTTTTGAAATTAAAAGATTTTAATATGAATATTTTTTGTTTAGGATTATTTCTAATATCTATTGGTTTCTTTTTTATACAATATTCTTACAATTTAGATTAATATAATGATTTTTCAAAATTAGCTGTTAATTCAGAAATTTTACTATTATAATGACTTTCTATTTTTCGCATTGTATTTATATCTTCACGAGTTACAAAATTAATAGCAATACCTTTTCTACCCCATCTACCACTACGACCTATACGATGCAAATAATTGTGTACACATCTCGGTATATCAAAATTAATTACCATACTAACTTGTTGTACATCGATACCTCTTGCTGTAACATTTGATGATATTAATACACGATTTGTACCCTTTCTAAATGATTCTAGTGTTGAATGCCTTTCAGATGAAGTCATTGAACTATGTATACAACAACAAGCACATCCATCTTTAATCATGGCCTGATGCAAATCAATAACTCTATTCACACTATTTACATAAATAATAGTTTGATTAATGGATAATTTTCCAAATAAATCTTTTAATGTTTCATATTTATCTTGATCACTATTTAGTGCTACAAAATATTGTTCAATTCCTTCTAAGTTTAATTTTTCTGCTTCTATTGTTAATTTTATGGGATTACGCATAAATTTATTAGTCAATTCTAATATCTCTTTAGGTAAAGTAGCACTAAAAATAGCTACTTGTATATCTTTATTAAACGTTAAAAACATGTGATGAATATTTTCTAAAAAACCTCCTGATAACATCTCATCAGCTTCGTCTAATACAAATAATTTAATATCGAATGTTTTAATATTTCGTCTTCTTATCATATCACTTACCCTCCCAACTGAACCAATAATAATATGTGGTACGTTTTTTTTTAATTCTTCTGCATCATCAATTACTGATGTTCCACCTATAAGTGTTTTAATTTTTAAATTATTAATACTTGTTCCTATTGATGTAATCACTTCTGAAATTTGTTTTACTAATTCATGTGTAGGAGCTAAAATCAAAACTTGTGTTTTATTTTCTTCAACATTTACCCTTTGAAGTGATGCTATAGAAAAAGTCCCTGTTTTACCAGTTCCTGATGGTGCTTGTGCAATTACATCACGATTTTCAATAATAGGTAATATAGCAGTCTTTTGTATCTGACTCGGATTTTCAAATCCATATGAATAAATACCTCTTAAAATATCTTCTCTAAGATCATAATCATCCCAATTATTTATCACTTTTATCTCTTCATTTTCATTTGAAGTCATTATATCCATGATTTATTTATAAATGTAAATTACTATTTAACTACTTTATTTATTAATAATATAAATAATATAAATAGAAACCATTAGTATATAGTACCGAAACCAAAGATGATACAATATACATATGAAAAAATAAATTATATTAAATCCCAAAAAGAATTTTCAGTAGATAAAGATATTAGTGATATTATAAGTGAGTTAGAAAAATTATTAGGGCTTGATAATATTCCTGAAAAAGTACAATTAACACGTTCAGAAAGAAGTTTTGATAGAAAAAAAAGACGAGGAAATAAAATGTCGAAAGGATCTTCTTATAATGATTTAAATATAGAAGATTGGGAAGCGATTCGAAATTTTAAACCAACAGCTAAAATAGAGCTATCAGATTTTGATAAAAAAATTCATGAAATTCGATCTGATTTAAATAAATTTACAGCAGATAAGTTCCATGAAATTAAAAATAGGGTTATACCAAAAATAATAGAAATTTTAAATGAGAATGAAGGTGATAGTGAAAAACAACAAAAAATAGGAAATACAATATTTGATATTTGTAGTAACGACCGTTTTTTATCAGAGTTATATTCAGAGTTTTATGTAGAATTAGTTGGACATTTTGATTTGTTTGGCGATATTTTAGATAATTATATTACGCGTTTCAAGGAAAGTTTATCAAATATTAAATACGTTAATCCTGATGACGATTATGAAGGATTTTGTGATTATAATAAATCAAATGAATATAGAAAAGCACATTCTATATTTTTAGTTAATTTAACAAAACAGGATATGATTTCTAAACAATCATTGATTAATTTAATATTGTTTTTACAGAATTTAACTAAAGACTATATTGATAGTGAAAATAAAACACATGAAGTTGATGAAATTACTGAAAATGTATTTTTACTTGTGCAAAATTCTAGAGATTTTTTACATTCATGTGAAGAATGGGAAAATAAGATAAAACAAAATATTGTTTATTTTTCCGGTCTTAAAGCAAAAGAACATATTAGTCTTTCTAGTAGATCTGTATTTAAGTATATGGATATGAATATTTAATCAAGTGATACTTTTTTCATTATATAAAATGTATAATTAATATATAATGAAAAACCCTTGTGAAAAGTGTAATGTGTCGTTAATTTATAAACCAAATGTACCACCTGGATATAGAAAATCGAGTTACTCAAATAATTCTATGGTATTTTATAAACCTACAAGTCTACCAAGTTGTCCTGTAGGAACAGTAAAAAATTCTCGTATTGTTTCTAGAAGAACATAATTATTATATTTGTATCTCATATCATAATAAATTTTTGTTTATTATGTTAGTCATCCCACAAATTAAATTATGTTTTTAATTATTATTTGATTCTTCTGGTACATTTGCTTGTCCTCAACTACCACCACCCTTCATTATATTTTTAAATACTTTTTTTGCCTTTTTAAAGAAAAATGTATAGAATATTACTAAAATTAAACCTAAAAGATATAACCAGTAGTTTTTAATCATTTCTACTAATTGGGTAACATTATAAGGTTCATAAAGAACGCTATCCATATTTATATAATATTATAGGAAATAAAAATGCGTATATGTTTTAAATCTAAATATAGTGTTAAAATATATAATGGTTTATTCAAATATAAATACAACGGTATTCTATAATGAAGATGGTAACATTGATAAAGAGGATGTCGGATACGAATCAACAATATATGAAATGGAAATCTTTGGAAAAAGATTATTAATTGTTTTTGGAAAATTAAAGTACACTTTTATACAACGTAATATTGTTTACGTACCAATTTATTTAGTCATTTACAATAAAGTAAAAAAACAGATTGGTGTAGTAGAAATGGTAAAAAATGATACTTTAGATATTTTAGATGAAGATAAAGATATTAATATTGATAAAATTACCACACCATTAACATTTGGTTTTTTAAATGAGACATTTGTTGATCGTTATAGTTCAAGTAATAATTTAAAAGAATTAATTGATTTGTATAATTCAAAAGAAACAGAAGAAACAGAAGAACCGGAAGAAACAGAAGAAGAAGAGAAAGTAGAAAGTGATGAAGATGAGGATGCGTTTTCAGTAAAAGTTAAACCATCTCAAAAAACAAAAAATATGAGTAAAATTGATGATAAATTATTAGATGGTATTTTTACAAAAGACAAAAATGTAAAACCACTAAAAGATTTACCTGAAGAAACAGAAGAGATTGCTAAAAAAATACGACTAGATTTTGAGGGAACACCCAATGATAATTGGTTACAAACTTATATTAAGTCATCTTCGTATAATATTCATGATGTTGAACGTAATGGAGATTGTTTTTTCGCAGTAATACGTGATGCATTTAAACAAATTGGTAATATAACTACAGTTGAAAAATTACGTGCTTTATTAGCCAAACATGTTACTGAAAAAGTTTTTTCTGAACATCGTGAGTTGTTTGTAGATATATCTGGTACTATAAATGAATATAATAGAAAATTAACAGAAATAAAAGAAAAAACAGAAAAAGATTTAAATGTTCGCGCCAAAAAATCCAAAAACAATAAATACGAGTTACGTGCTATATTAAATGAGATAAAAGATTTAAAAGAAAATCATAAACAGCTTTTAAAAAGTAAGCAATTGGCTCAATCTATGATAGAAGAAGATGTAGGGGATTTTAAATTGATTGATACATTGGAAAAATTTCGTGAGTATATTCAAACATCTGGTTTTTGGGCAAATAGTTGGGCAATATCGGTATTAGAAAAATTGTTAAATGTTAAATTTATTATCTTGTCTGAAAGAGCCTATATTGAAAATGATATACACAATGTATTACTTTGTGGTGAAATACATGAAGATATTAAAAGTAAGGGTGTATTTAATCCTGATTATTATATTATTACAACTTTTAGTGGAAATCATTATCAACTTGTTGAATATAAAGATAAACGCTTATTTAAATTTTTTGAAATACCGTATTATATAAAAACATTAATTTTAAATAAATGTCTTGAGCATAATTCTGGTCCGTATTATTTAATAGATGATTTTAAAGATTTAAAATCAAAAATAGGCATTGATAATGATGAAAGTGATGATGAAATAGAAATGTCTAATATGTATGATAATAATACGGTATTTGAATTTTATCGTAATTCGAATAATACATCAAAACCCGGTAAAGGAACAAACGAGAAAATACCAAATAATAAACGTTCAGAATATATTGAATTATCGAAAATACCTAATTGGAGACGCAAATTAGATGATTCATGGTCGGAATCTCCATTTGTTGTTGATGGAAAAAAATGGATTTCTGTAGAGCATTATTATCAAGGTTCTAAATTCAAGAAAAATAATACTGATTTTTATCATTTGTTTTCTTTAGATAGTACTAGTAGCCATATTGCTAAGGATGTAGATTTAGCAATGTCTGCTGGAAGTAAAAATGGTAGAGCAAATGCGAAAGCAAAAAAGAAGTTGAAAACAGAAGATACATTATTAAGACCTAAAAACATTGAAGTAGATCCAGACTTTTACGGAGAACGTAGTGAAAAAGAACGTGAAATAGCTATTACTGCTAAGTTTGAACAAAATGAAGATTTAAAAACAATGTTGTTAAATACAAAAAATGCTAAGTTAATTCATTTCATTCATGGTGCACCTGGTGAAAAAGATGATATTTTAATGAAAGTACGTTATAATATTGGTGCAATTGAATCATATGCTTCACGTTAATTCTATTTATAATATATAATTTAATATATTATGAATAAATTATTAGATAAATTACCAATAGTAAAACAAAAAATTACTCTTTATAAACAAACATTATCTACGTTTTTCAAAGAACTTACCGATATATCGAATTTATGGAAAGATAGAGATTTTTTAATGAATTCTTCTCAACTTACATATTCTTTAGATAATACATTACTTAATTTCAGCGATTTTTCATTTATACCAAATGAAATACAAGAACTTTTAAAAAAACAAGGTTTATTTTATAAAAGATACACCTTAGATATAAATAATAACAAATATAATATATTTTTATATTATCCATCTGTCCAAGATGAAAAATCCCTAAGGCAAGTAAATATGTTTTTCAATAAATGTATAAAACATATATTTATATGGTTGCAATTTGTTCAACCTCATATTAAAAACAAATGTAGTAACTATTTAGATGTAAATATTTTATTTAGTAATCATAAAAAAACATTAGGAGAAGATGCCGAAATATTAACACCTTTACATGTAAATAGTGCATTTACCACGTCTTGTAAATTAAAAACATCTATATGTATTTTTCGTTTAGAAGAATGGTTTAAAGTTTTTATTCACGAAACATTTCATTGTCTAGGTTTAGATTTTTCTCATCAAGATACACAATATGAAGATATTATCACACAACAATTTAAAGTAGTTAATGATAAAGGTTTGCGTATTTATGAATCATATTGTGAAGTTTGGGCGCAGATATTAAACAGTGTTATTATATCATTTTTAAAAACAGATACAAAAGAAGAGTTTTTAAATAAATTTGATATATTAATTAATAATGAACTTAAGTTCGCGATTTTTCAAACCTGTAAAATTTTACATTATAATAATATTAGTTACAATGATTTAATTGATATAAATTGTAAAACAATATTGTTTCGAGAAAAAACTCATACATTATCATATTATATTTTAAAAACATTGTTGTTATTTAATTTAAAAGATTTTGAAAAATGGTGCAAACAAAATAATAATACATTATTACAGTTTCGTTCGACAAATACAAATATAAAAAAATTTATAACATTAATAATTACGTACGCAAATGATATACGTTTTAAGACAACAATTGCTAGTTTTGAAGAAAATTTTAGTAAGATGAAAATTTCCGATATTTATAAAGATACTATGCGAATGACGATTAACGATATTTAATATCTTTATGTATAAAATTGATTATCGTAGTTATTAAATGTTTAACGGAAAAAAAAATAATTATATGGGAATAAGATGTTTAAATCGTTATTTTACACAAAATTGTAAAAAAAAATCAATAGAAAAAAAACATTTATCAACATTAAATGGAAAATTTATAGTGATAGATATTAGTATTTATTTGTATAAATATATATCTCAAAATTTGTTACATGAAAACATTTATCATATGATATCATTATTTCATAAATATAATATACACCCTTTATTTGTATTTGATGGAAAACCTCCACCTGAAAAAATGGATACGTTACGAAAACGTCATTTGTTGAAAGTTGATGCAGAACAAAAATATAACCAACTAAATATCGAACTAGAAAATACTCTCGATGAAGATTTACGTGAAAATATAATACAAGATATGTATTTATTAAAACGACAGTTTGTTAGAGTAAAAGAAAAAGATATATCGTCAGTAAAAGAAATAATGGATGCGTTTGGAGTAAAATATTATAATGCGAACGGTGAAGCAGATAAAACTTGTGCCGAAATACAGTTGAGTAATAAGTATGATTGTTATGGTTGTTTGAGTGATGATATGGATATGTTTGTTTATGGATGTTCAAGAGTAATTCGTCATTTAAGTCTTATTAATGAGACTGTATTAATTTATCATCGTGATCGTATATTAGATGATTTAAATATATCTTTTCCAATATTTAAACAAATAACTATATTATCGGGTACTGACTATAATATCAATGATAATAATACAACTTTGTTTGAAACTTTTAAATGGTACAAAGAATATGAGAAATCAAATGATAACAGTATAGATCAATATGGATTTTATAATTGGTTATTGAAAAATACAAAGTATATTAAAAATTATAACTCATTAATAGAAATACATAGATTATTTGATGTTCAAATACTAACAAGTGATATTAATTACGATATTAACAAAAATTATAATAGAAATGAGTTGAAGACGATTATGTCTAAGTATGGATTTGTATTTGTTTAAATTTATAACATTCGCAAAATGTTATAAACCGTTTTTTATATTACTTTTAAAATTTTAATATTCTAAATATTTTTTTATATATTTATGCAGAGGCAGATGCTTCAGCCTTGATGAAATGAGGCTTCATGTAACGTTGAAGATTAAAGTAACTTAGTTCATCATCTTTCTTCAATTTAAGAAGAGTGGTGAGTTTAGCGTCAGGTACAATAAATCTTCCGTTATCAGGGCGTTGAAGATTGTTAGCGCGAATATAAGCATTGATTTCTTTGCTTACATCAGTACGAGCCATTTCAGTTCCAACACTCTTACCTAAAAATTTAGCGAGTTCATCACTGATACGGGTAGGCTTGACGAATCCTGATGGTTGACGGTTACCAGCACGTTTGGCTCTTTTAGATGAAGCCTTTTGTGCAGCCTTAAGTTCACGAGTAACGGTCTTCTCAAGGGTTTTGAAATCACCTTTCATGGAAGAGAAGATACTGGAAATTTGTTGAAGTTTAGCACTGAATTCATTCATCTTTTGTTGAATACCACTGGTTTCTTCAACAACCTCGTTAGCTACAGGAGCAGCAGGGGCAGCAGCAGGAGCTGGGGTGGCCTCTTTTTTAGGGGCAGCAGCCTTTTTAGTGGCGGTGGTGGTCTTTTTAGTAGCAGGAGCTTTTTCGGAAGTAGTCTTAGCGGATCTTACCATTCTAAGTATACACTGTATATAGTTCTTTTTTTAAGTGGTTTAACGCACTAAAATATATTTTCCTAAAATATTCCTTTCGATAATACACTACAATTCGTTTAAAAAGTTATTTTTAGGTAAGAAAAGTATTTTTTAGTTATATATTACCATATTTTTATAAAAAATATTTAACCTATAATAGTATTGTAAAACATTTAGAAAAATATTTGATTGTTATTTAAATAATACCTCATACGATAATATATAAAATTAATTAATAAACAATTGTTATTAATTAATTAAATTAATGATTCATAAAGCCATGGTAATGCTTGACGAGCTCCATGATTTACAACAGTTAATACTGATAACACATGTAATGCTCCTAATGTTTTAAATTCATTATCTACACCTGTGTATATCATATCTTCCATTACTGATAAACATAAGCTTTGTAGTTGTTCTATACTTAATTCATTTAAACTATTAATATCTGTTAAAATTAAAAATGGATCCCATAAAGGGCATATTTTAAATTTAATTCTAACGGGTATTTGAGCTCTATATACCCAAATATCTCTAAGAATTCTAAAGAAACGAATATATCCCCTTCTATCAAGACTTGAAAACCATTCGTAATTTGAATAGTTACCTAGATTATCAATTTCAGTAAATAATAATCGAGCCCTCTCTTGAATTGTTTTACTACGAGTCGTTCTTAAGAAATTTAACATCATTTCACAATCATAATTGTATTCATGTAATAATGATTCATGAATTCTTGTAAAAGGTGTATTATTACGCGTATTATTATTTCTTATTCTTCGTATAGGTTTTACATTTTGTTGTATTATTTTACGTTTTGGGGGTATAAATTTGGTTTGTACAATTTTATTGATACGTTTTAATTTATTAATATCATCTAATAAATAATTTATATTTTCTCTATTGAATGGATTTTCAATAGGTTTATATTTTCTTTTTTTTATTAGTGTATTTAAGGATGATAATTTAAAACCGTAAATTTTATTATTTTGATCCTTATAACTATAAAAATCAAATATAGTAATTTCATTTAAATTTTCTAATGTACTAAAATCTACAGTATTTACGCATATATTTTTATCTTTAAATCCAGGTCCGATTAATGTAAATAATTTTTTAACAAAATACGCGCGTATAATTTTTTGTATTTTTACGACTAAACGTTCTTGGTCAAAGTAATTAACTAGACGTTGTAATATATCTTTTTTATTACCTACTAGTGTAAAATCATGTAACGATTTTACTGCTGCTTTCGCGTTTTTAATTTGCTGTGTTGAATTATTTGGAATTATCATGGAATTTTTGTAAAATTTTAATGTCTTTCTTAGATCAGGTAATTTCATCTTTTTTATTATATCAGGATTATCAAAATAATCTTGTGGAGTAATATATTCATCTTCTTCTTTTTTTGTAGTTATCTTATTTTCGATTACTTCTATTTCACCGGTTTCATTATTTGCGATAATATTAATATTCACAACTTCATTAGATAACATTATATATATTCTGTATACTGTATTTATATATATTTTGATTATAAACTTTATAAAAGTAAAAGCATGAATATATTTTTTTTATTTTTTTAAAATATTCGAAATGGAAAAATATTCTAAAATATACTACGAACTTTATAATGATATTGCTAATTATAGAGTTTTAACTGAAGAACAGAAATTAAAATTAGAATATTTGACTTCAGAAGAAAAAATAAAATTATTATTACTATACAATAATGTTATTATAACAATACATGAATGTAAATTAGCTGAATAAAAAAACATCATTTTCGCTGCATAATAGTAATAAAATACATTAGCATAAAATTGATTTAGAGAATGCTCATTATAGTATAGTATATTAGTCAAGTTCTAGTAAAAATGTCTAAGCCAATTGTTCTTTCAACTAACGAGTGGGATACTTCCGCTATCAAATTTATGCCTCCTAAGATTAATGAGCGAGGTGGTATGTCTGTGAATATTATCAGTACTCAAACAAATCGTTCTTTGCATATTTCAGCTCCTATGATGATGACCTGGGGTATTTCAGATTACGATGATGGTAGTGGTGGAGACGGTCGTTTCAGTATGACTTTGAATTTTCCTAATGAAGATTATCGTAAACCAAGTACTGACCTTTTCCTAGAAAAGGTAAAGTCATTTGAAAATGAGATTATTGATCAGGCTGTTAAGAATTCTGAACTTTGGTTTGGTGAAGAGATGAGTCGTGAGGTTTGTAAACATAGCTTCTTTCCATTCTTGAAATATGCATATTTGAAGGGTACAAAAAAGGTAGATTCTTCTAAACCTCCTAGTATTCGTGCTAAGGTACCATGTTATAGTGGAAAGTGGGCTGTGGAGCTATATGATACCAAAGAAAATATGATCTTTCCATGTGATAACGAGCGTGTAACACCACCAGATTTTGTTCCTAAGCTAAGTCAAGTAGCATGTGTTTTGCAATGTGGTGGTCTTTGGAAAGGCGGAAAGGGTTGGGGTGTAACATGGAAGGTAATTCAATGTGTCGTGAAACCTCGTGAAGTGGTAAGTGTTTATGGTAAATGCAGAGTAATGCTTTCGGAAGAAGAGAGAGGTGCGATTGAAACGCAACAAATTAAAGAGGATGATGATGCAGGTGAAGAAACTGTTTTCACAAAGACCGAAAGTACTTCACATGATGTGACTGCTGAAGACAGTGATGAAGATGAGAGTGAAATGCCTGAAATTGTAGCTACACCTGAAGTTGTAGAAGAACCTGCTCCAGTTGTGAAAAAGAAGGTAGTGAAAAAGAAGGTAGCTACAGAGGATGTCGGTGAAGAAGCTGCACCTGTGAAAAAGAAGGTAGTTAAGAAAAAAAAGGTTGTTGAAGCCGAAGCATAAATTATAAAAAATAAAAAATTAGAATATTTTGAATAAAAAACACGTGTTTTTTTAATTTCACTTTATGATTGTGAAATTAAAATGATTAACGAATTTGTTTTTTTCTATTTTGTCTTACTTTTTTCGTTTTTCTAGATTTAGTTTTTCCTCCTGTTTTTTTTCTAAAAAAATTAGCAAATTTACCAAATCTATTATTCTTTTCAGGTATTCCAGTATATTTTCTAGTTTTATATTCTTTATTTACTGGTCCAATGGGATATAATTCATTTACACTTGTACAATCATGATCTTCTTTAAGTGTTGTATCTCTGCATATAGGACAGCTAAAATTTTCAGGAGGTCTTTTTTCAACATTACTTTTTCTATTAGCATCATCAGTTTCTTTTTCACACAAACGTTTCAAGCAATTAGTATGAAATTGATGACCACACGTAAGTTGATATACGATTCCGTTAGTCTTTATTTTTTCTGAACTGTTCAAAGGTTCTTGGCATATTGTACAGTTGTCATCTATAATGTTGTTAAACTCTACAAATTCCGCTATTTTTTCTGATCCATATTGACCTCCTTTCTTTGTGTTCTTTTTTTTCACACTTATTTTACGACGCAATTTCTTTGTACTCATATTTAACTTATAATATTATTATATAATAAGTTAAATTTTGGAATTATTATAATTTTTATTATAGTTTAAACGTTCATTAGATAATCGAATCATTCTTTCGTTTTTTATTTTATCTTCTAAAATATGTTCATTTCTAATACGTTCAACCGTATTTTCATATCGTAAATGTTCCGGACGTTTTTTTTGCTCTATTTTATATTCTTCAATTTCTTTCAAATGTCGTTCAATGGCGTTTTCTCTATATTCTTCTTGAATATTTGTTAAATCTAGATCCATTATTCCTTTATATCCTGGAATTATTTTACACTTTTTCATATTATTTCTATATTTATATAGATATTTCCTTTTTTTGACGTGTCGTAAATATGTTTATTATTAATTCGTGGAATTCCTATGTTAGGTAGTGTAATTGTTTGTTTTTCAATCAATTTTAAACTGTTTCTGGGTATTTTTAATGTTTTTGTACCAATTTGAATAACAATATCGTTTAAAGACCATATTTCACCTAAATCATATATTTTATATACGTATAAATTGTTATTTTCGTCAATTTCAATATCTTTGTCGTTTTTTGGACAACATAATACAGTTAATTCACCATTATTTTCTTTATTATCATAGATTAATTCATGATGCCATAATGGTATTAAATATTCTTCGTCATTTTCTACTAACTTATATACATTTTCGTTTAATAAATCAGATATTGATGGAAAAATTCGTACAATTTTATCATTTGACTTTTTTTCTTTGTATGTATCTATCATTTTTTCGAAAAAAGTTTCAGGAATGTGTAATATATCTTTTTGTGCATGTAAAATATTATATATTTTTTTATATGTATCATTATTTAATGATCTCAATATATCAATTGCCTTATCTTCACACTTTTCACTCAATTTTTCAATAATAGAAATTAATAAATTACTTTGAAAATCTTTCATAGCATTTGTTTCAAAAAAAGGCTTTAAAAATGAATATAATGTATTATTAAAACTACTTGTGTCTTTAAATGATTCATCTTTGTCTTCAATAAAATTATGATAAAACATTAGTTTTTCATAGGCAATATTTATCTCTTGAAACTTTTCAGTAGTATCTCTATCAGTATTTTTATCTGGATGATATTTTAATGCCTTTTTGTAATAAGCTCTACGTAAGTCTTTTTTTGTTATTTTTGTTTTATCTATATCTAATGTTTTATAATATTTTTCGAATTCACTCATCTATAAAGGTATTTACTATATTAAGTAATATATTCTCTAAATGGTAAATAGGTCGATAATTATTATTGTATTGTTTTATCTGACCATAGATATTTGATAATATATCATTTGTTTTATTTTCACTTATTTTTCCTTCTTGGACATAATGTGAAATTATACTCCATAATACTTCGATAAAATCTAGATTATAAATTAATATATCATATAATAGTTCTCGAAATTCAGATAAATTTATCTTATTTGGTTTATCCATTTTTTTTATTATTAAATTTGTTATAATATCAAATGTTTCTTCTGGAATATTACTATCATCTTTAATTTTTTCTAATAATTTTGTCTCTTTTAAATTTAATATACAATTTTTATCAATATAACAGGGTGTTTTAAGATATTTATAGTAAATACTATCATCAGGGTGTTTTACATTAATAACTTTTACATAATTTAATATGTTGTTTGTTATAAAACTTATTTGTTCCGTTAATAAAATATATCTTATTTGAAATGGCTGCATTTTATTATTATATTGTTGCATATAACTATAAAAAATAGGTAATAATTCTGGATGAATAGTGTGAAAATTTTTACATAATATAATACCAAATTTTGCAGAACTCATCGAAATAATATCTACAATTTGTAAGAATATTTCATGCCATATCAATTTCGCATTACATCCCAATAATGCTATATCGATCTCATAGTGGATATCACTAATTTTATAAACAAAATTATATTTATCTGAATTTAAAAACATTTTTTTTTCATATTTCAATTCAGTTGGACTGTATTTTTTTATTATTTTTAATGATTGTGTATATTTACCTGTTCCAGATGGTCCATATAATATCAAATTACCCATTTCATATCGATTTTTTGTTATTTTATTATGGAATTTGTTAGTTAGTTCAGGGTGAAAGTCTATCTTGCTGTGCTCTATTAAATAATCATCAAATGATGTTTCATGAAATTTCATAAAATATATTTTGTATTAATAAAATATTTTTTATATTTTTTGTTTACGAATATCTTATTCTGTTATTGAAAACTGTAATTTCGAAAATTTTCTTGATATAAACAAATTAGATATAGGTAATACAATACTTGCGATAAAAGCTACTAATAATAGTGTTTTATATGATCCAGCAAAATTTGTACTATTTTGACCCATATTAAAATCGTTACAATAACTATAAATCAATAACATTACGGTTAATGTAGATATAATAAACATCCATTTATATATATTTAAACGGTATCTATCGTCTCTATTTAATTTTAATCTATTATACACACGATATACATAATCTGTTGTTATTGTAATAAACACCGAAGAAATTAATTGAATTATTATAGATGGTACAATTACCCAAAATAATGGTATATTTATGTAATCACTACGTGTAAATACAGTTTCAGGAATATCAATTCGTAAAGCTTTTAATTGTTTACTACTATCGTTAAGTAATTGAAAAACAAATATAGCAACTAGTAATGATTGAAAACCTGTTATAAATTTAAATCCAGTTGGTTCTGTTACATCATTATAAATTGCTATAAATCCTACACAAAATAATACTAAAAGATAAAAATATTTTATAAATGTTGTATTATACATTTCTATATCTTATATTATTATTTTCCTTGTAGATGTGTATCTGTAATCCATTCGGTCAATGTATCAATATCGCATGTTTTATATTCATGTGGACACTTTTTTAATGGAAAAAACTTTGGTTTTTTCATTGTATCTGATTTGAAAAATACATAAGGACCATATTTTCCGTTTCGTATACTTAACTCTGAATTAATTGCCCTCAATACAGTACTACTGTTTTTCTCTTTTTCTTCTAACATTTTTACAGCAGTATCATAGTCCATTTCATTGATAGGTCGTTTCCATTCTTTTATACTTACTCGCGTAGTTCCGTATTCTAAATAATTACCAAATTTACCTGTTTTAATATTTAATTTATATCCTTTATAATCTCCTAAACAATCATCATCTGTTTTAAGTAATTCTTCTAAACTATATTCATCATTCTTTAATTTTTCCATATCTATTTTATCTATCTTTGTTTTAAAATATTTTGTTTCTTCTCCAATTATCTGCTTTATTGATGGACCATATTGTGTAAATAATAGTTCATGGTTTTCATCTAACATGTATCGCTCTTTTTTCAAATTAGATATACCTTTTGATAGTTCTTTTATAGTTTCTAAGTTTTGTTCACAAATATCATACCATTTATTATCACCAAGTCCACATGCTATTTTATCTAGGTCATTTTCCATATTTTCCGTGTATCCATAAGAAAAAAGCTCTTCAAAATGTTTTACTAAAAATTCTATACACAATATACCTAAGTCTTGTACTTGTAACTTTGATTTTTCATTACCAAATTCTTTTTCTATAGTTATTTTGTCCAAGACATCGGGAGTGAGTAAAAACTCATTACACTTCATTTTTTCACCAACAATATCAGTGCATTTTACATATCCCCTTTCTTGAATAGTCTCAATTAACATTGCGAATGTAGATGGTCTACCAATACCTAGATCTTCCAGCTTTTTAATAAGATTCGCCTCTGTATAATAAGCTGTTTTGTTTCTAACAACTATATTACTTCTTATTTTTGTCCAAGATACAGGATGCGTTTGAAGTGTTTTTAAATAGAGCTTTAATCCATTTATCTCATCAATGGATGTTTCACGTGTGTTGATTATTTTCCATCCCAAAAATACAGGCATTTCTAATAAATGATGATACTCGATTGCCTTGGACTTTTTATTCACTATTATATTTGGAGCACTTATATAGATATCAGTATTTAAGTATTTCGCACTAGACATGCAACTTTCAACTGTATTTCTCCATATTAATTTATAAAGAGTCATTTCTTTGCTGTTTTTTGATACAATTGTACTTCGGTTTATATCAGTCACACGTATTGCCTCATGGGGATTTTCTTTACTATTGTTAATAATATTTTTAAACTGTCCAAGATAGTTTTCACCAAAGGTGTTAATAATATACTGCTTCGCAGTTTCTAAAAATGGAGGAGCATATTTTGTACTATCTGTTCTCATATACGTAATATACCCGTTTTGATATAAACTCTGACACAATTGCATGGTAAGTTTTGGACCAGAATTTATTGTACTACTTGCTACCTGTAATAATCTTGATGTATTAAAAGGTTTTGGAGGGGATTTTAATGAATTTTTATCATTTTCAACTCGCAATATATGATCAAATGTTTTACTTTCTGTTAAAAATTTTTCTAAACAAGATTCCTTTGTAAAATTATGTCCAAGAACAAACTCTAAGTTTTTATCTGTAAAAAAACCAGTTGTTTTGTAATTCTTTTCTAATCCTTTTTCTCTACGTTCCATTTCATTTTCATACACCAATCTTAATGCTGGAGTTTGACATCTACCGGCAGAAAGAGCGTTGCTTTTACTACTGAAAATGTGTTTCCATAAATGAGGTGATACTTTAAAGCCTACTAAAATGTCTAATATTTGTCTAGCATGTTGTGCTTTAACAAGATCCATATTCACTATTGTTGGTGTTTTAATAGCGTCTTTAATAGCCTTTTGAGTTATTTCGTGAAATAATATACGTTTTGTTGTTAATGGTAAATTAAATACTTCACAAATATGCCATGCAATACCTTCACCTTCTCTATCATCGTCAGTCGCTAAAATAATATTTTCTTTTTTAAACTGAGATATAATTTCACGCATTATTTTAATGTGTTGTGATTTTTCTTTTATAATTGTAAAAGTTGGCGCAAAATTGTTTTTAATATCAATGTTTTTTAAACCATCTAGTTCTCGAATATGCCCTTTACTTGCTATACATTTATAGTTTTGTCCAAGATAAGATTCTATTTTACTACATTTTGATGGAGATTCTACTATTATAAGATAAATCGCATTTCCAATGTTTGTGGAAATATTCGATGAATATGTTGTTTTTTTCTTGTAAAATTTTGGTCCCATTACTATTATTAAATTAAAATGTTTATTTCGTTTTAATAAGTTATCTTTATAGACTTATTAAAAATATTCTCTATTAAATGGTAATATTGAGTAAGTATCTCGTTTTATCATACTTCTGTCGTACTCATATTTTGAATAAGTAAAATGGACAGTATTTTTATTTTCATTCCAACGTATTTTTTTTGTACTATTTGTAAAGTCACCCATAATAGCGTTAGTGAAAATAGAAAATATATATACTATAATTTTGTAAATTGTATAGAAAGGATAAAAAAGATTCATTTAAAATATAAGTAGAAAAAACTTAAATATAAATTTATTTATTTAAATACAATGAATTCTATAAAAAAGAATTACGCCTTTGTTTTAAAATCAATAAAAAAAGATAGGACATTAAAGCCTGTTGTCGAAAATCTAAAAGGAAAAACGTATATTGTCTCGGGTGCATCGAGAGGTATTGGATATAATATAGCCAAAAAATTAGCTATACAAGGTGCGAATGTTACTATTGTTGGTAAAACTATACAAAAGCATCCAAAACTAGAGGGAACTATTTATAGTGCAGCAGAAGATATATGTGATATTGTAAAAAAACCTTTGTGTATGGGTATTCCATGTGATATACGTGTACCAAAAGAAATCGACCATGTTATAAATGAAACATTAGATGTTTATGGTAAGATAGATGGAGTAGTATTAAATGCTAGTGCATTATGTCTTAATACCACATTGAAACAAACTGAGAAAGAAGTTGATTTAATGAGTCGTGTAAATATAAATGGTACATATTTATTTGGGCAAAAATGTTTACAAAATATGCATAAGTCTTCTGGACATATGTTAATTATAGCACCTCCTATTGATATGTTATATAATGACGAATGGTGGGTAAATCATTTATATTATAGTATGTCTAAATTTAATATGTCTCTTATGGCTAAATATTGGAATAAAGAGTTTCAGAATATTGCTGTTAATACATTATGGCCAAGAACAACAATTAATACCGCTCCTGTACAAAATTTATTAGGTGGCGACGCAATGGTGAATATTTCAAGAACAACCGATATTATGGGTGATGCCGCTAAGCATATTTTTAAAAGTGATCCAATGTTATGTAACGGTAAACATTTTATTGATGATGAAGTAATCGTATCTATGGATCAAGATAGTGAACAATATCGTGTAAACAAACAAATAAAAGAAAAAGATCTAATGCCTGATTTCTTTTGTTAGTTAAAATAATATAAATATTGGATAATATTTATGATATATGGAAAATTCTTTTAAAATGTATACATTTTTAATTTTCTTTGTTTTTGCGTTTTCAACAAAATCATTTGTTGTTTGTTCTAATAAAATTTGCAAAAACAAGCGGCAATTTTATTTACGTGATAAATTTTTACCAGTAACAAGTGAAAAAACAATTACTATAATACATAATAATGATTTATTTGGTAAATTGAATAAAGGATTTTTCGCACAAATTGGTTCAAATCCAAAACATGTTGATAATGAAGACTATCATTGGTTTGATGGGGACGGTATGATACATGGTCTATTTTTAGATAAATCAAAATTAACTTATCAAAATAAATGGATACAAACAAAACGTTTACAAGTTGAAGATAAATGGAATCGAAAAATGTATCTTTACTTTGGTGAACTTAAAGGTATGCGTGGTATTTTTCAAATATTAAAGTATTCAATCATGCAATTCTTTAAATTTATACCTGAAGCAAAAGGTACTGCGAATACTGCTATGTTAAAATGGAAAAATAGATTTTTTGCTCTTCATGAAGGTGATATGCCGTATGAATTAAATATTGATTTCAATAATTTAAATATTTCAACACTTTCTAGATTTAATGTTCCTAATATTTTTAGTACAACCGCTCATCCTGTTATTGATAAAGTAAGAAATTTACTGTACCTTTATGGTTATAATAATTATGATTTTTTAAACGGTAAATTTATTTTTAATATATTTAATGATAAAATGGAACATATTTTTCAGAAAAATATTTCTCTTATTAATAACGGAATGACACACGATGTAGCATTTACAGGAGACCATTTAATTATACCAGATATGCCTCTTAAGTATGATTTCTCGAGAATATTACAAGAAAAATTACCAATGTTTTTTGATAAAGAAAAAGGTATAACTAGATTTGGTATTTTTGATTTAAACACATTTAAAGATCCAAAATGGGTTCATCTAGAAGAAAATATATTTATTTTCCATTTTTCTCGTGCAATTAAACGTGCGAAAGATTTTATTGTTTATGCATGTGTCATGGATGATCTATATATGGAAGATTTCGTTGATCTTGAAAATGTAGAAAATGAAAAACATGTTATACGCGGAGATATTCGTTTAAAGGAAATTCGTATAGATCCAGATAATAATAATACACATATTAATGAAAATCAGTATATTCAAAATTTAGATGTAGATTTTTACTATAATCTTGATTTTCCTATCATATCAAAATTAAGTCCTGAAATAATATATTGTTCTATATTTGATTCAGCAGCAGGTTTTATACGTGGATATGTAAAGATAGATACATCTGATTTTAAAAATAGTAAACCAGAAATGTTTTTATTTGAAAATGATATGCATGGAAATAGTGAACCTCAAGTTGTTATTATTGATAATATTGAATATATTTTAACATTCAATAATAATAATGAAAATTCATATATTTCATTAATTGATATTGATAATAAAAATATCAATAGTGTGAAAATTCCAACACGTATACCACCTGGTTTTCATAGTATTTATTATGATCATTAATCTATTATAGTATTTGTAAATAATAAATACATAGCCGCTGTACCTGAATGATTTGTACTACCATATCCAAGACCTGAATATGGATTGAAATATTCAAAAAAATCATTATTTTCTATTAATAATTTTGTATGAATTTTTAATTTATCAGACAAATAAGTAATACCTTGTTGTTTAAAACCTAGTGTTAATAAGAAATTTATGATACACCATATAGGACCTTTCCAACGATTTTTTGAATGAAAATCTATATGATTTGGATCCCATGATGGAAACCCATATTTAGAATGATATAAGATTCGTTTACTATGTGAATACATAAATTCTCTTTGTTCTTTATTTCCAATGTCTGCATATGCATATAACATTGAACCACAAGAAATTCCATTAAATAATAATCCTGTATTAAGGTTTAAAGTCGAGTAAGCATCTATTTTTATATTCCATAAATAATTACTTCCAAATGAATATAATTCGATCCATTCTTCTAATATTGGATACAATTCTGTTTTTTCTAAGTACATTGCTATCTTATAAAGGTCTTTACAAGAACGGATAAATATAAATTGAACAGAAGGATCACAAATATTGAATAATCCTTTATCGTAAATTTTTTTACTATCCCATTCTAATTCACGCATTTTTTCTATAATAGTTAAATGACGAACATTATCAATTTGTGTGTTGTAATTTTTGAATGGGATTTTTCGAATAATATCTGTTTTTTCTAAATGTATATTATTTAAAGCATCTTTCCAATCGGGTGAATTTTCTCTCGCCGTTTCCCAAGGATGAAATGATGATATTAATCCTTTTTTATATGGATCACGATTTTCTATAAACCATTTTTGGTAACGAAAGAATGCATCAAATAACCTGTTTATAGTATCCTTATCTCTTAATTTCATAATAATCATTAACCATAATATACTTGATAAAACAGGGGGATGAGGTAAATAAGATGTTTTGGCTGTTTTTTCTGTTTCCCATAACTCAGGAGATGGATATGTATCGTCGGTTACTTCGCGATATATTACTTGTGGTATCAATCCATTATCCCATTGACCTTCTAATAATGAATCTAATTCTGCAATTCCACGATCTTTATTATATGTAAATATTCCTAACGCAGAAAATGCAGAATCCCAATTCCATTGAATCGATTTCATATCTTTATAAGGTGTTGTAAAATTACCACAACTATTTGTTTTGAGTATTGTAACTGCTTTACATCTATGATACATTATTTAATATAACTTAATTTATATTAAACAATTTGCAAAAATTTTAATATACACGTTTTGCTAATGGTACCGGATCAACTTCATTATTTAATACCGTCCTTATTACTGAACGACTATCTATCTTAACTTTTTCATTTTCAATATAAGCTAGTGTATGTTTTAACCAATTTTCATCATCTCGTTCTGGATAATCTTCATGTGAATGTGCACCGCGACTCTCTTTTCTGTAATTAGCACTATGCATAGTGACAACTGCATTATCAAGCAAGTTTTTTAATTCTAATAGTTCAACATATTCTGTATTAAATATTTTACTTTTATCATCAATCGAAACATTTTCAAATTCTTTATATAAATTATTCATTTTTTCAACACCTTCTTTTAATAATTTATCATTTCTAAATACTCCTGCATGTTTTTGCATAACTTGTTGCATTTCAAGTCTTAAATCTGAAACATTTGTTCCTCCTGTCTTATGTAAATAATTTTCATAAGTGTCTAGATCTTTATCAAGACCTTCTTTATCGTAATCTTCAATCGATTCACCTGGATTGTTTTGCTCGCTAATATTTTCCGAACAAGCTTTACCAAAAACAACAATGTCTAACAATGAATTTGCACCTAATCTATTAGCACCATGAACTGAAGAACTTGCTGCTTCACCTGCTGCCCATAGACCTTGGACTGTATTATTCTCATCTGTTTTACTTGGACTTATTACTTGACCTTTCCAATTTGTAGGTATACCTCCCATATTGTAATGCACAGTTGGTATTACTGGAACAGGTTCCATTGAAACATCAACATTTGCGAAAATTTTAGCTGTTTCAGATATTCCAGGTAGTCTTTCTTCTAAGAGTTCTTTAGGTAAATGACTTAACTGTAATAATATATGATCTTTATTTGGTCCTACACCACGACCTTCATTTATTTCAATAGTCATTGATCGTGAAACAACATCTCTACTTGCTAAATCTTTAGCACTAGGAGCATATCTTTCCATAAATCTTTCACCTTCACTATTTATTAAAAATCCTCCTTCACCTCTACATCCTTCAGTTAATAATACTCCAGCACCATATACACCAGTTGGATGAAATTGTATAAATTCAGAGTCTTGTAAAGGGACCCCTTTTCTTAAACACATAGCATTTCCATCTCCTGTACAAGTATGTGCACTCGTCGCAGAGAAATAAGCTCTACCATATCCACCTGTTGCGATTACAGTATTTTTTGCTTTTATAATATGATAACAACCGTCTTCAATATTAAACACGAGAGCACCAACACAAGCAGTTTTATCTTTGTTCATTAATAATTCTAAAGCAAAATATTCAATAAAAAAATTAGCGTCAAATTTTAAAGAATTTCCATATAATGTATGTAACATAGCATGACCTGTTCTATCTGCAGCACATGCTGTTCTATATGCTTGACCACCTTTTCCATATTCAAGACTTTGACCACCAAAAGCCCTTTGATAAATTTTACCATCTTCAGTTCGTGAAAAAGGGAGTCCGTATCTTTCCAACTCCAATACACTGTTTGGAGCTTCTTTACACATGTAATGAATAGCATCTTGATCTCCAAGCCAATCGCTACCTTTTACTGTATCATAAAAATGCCATTTCCAATCGTCTTTTGTGATATTTCCAAGTGCGGCGTTAATTCCACCTTGTGCAGCTACGGTATGAGAACGTGTAGGGAATAATTTTGAAACACACGCTACATTATAACCTTTTTCAGCTAAACCCATTGTCGCTCTTAATCCTGCACCACCAGCACCAACTACTAGTGCATCAAAAGTGTGTGTTTTAATGTTTTTCAACGCATTGGAACTAAAATGTCTAATATTAGAAATCATAATAATATTACACAAGTTATTTTTAAATATTATACTTATTTTATTTATAAAATATTTCTAATATTTTTCTTTAAAATATACTTTTCACTTAATATAGTTGATAATATAGAAACACCAAATAAAGCTATTGATGATCTATGTACAAGTTGTTTTGTGATAAATTTTGGGTATCTGTCCCATATAAAATGTCTCACTCCTCCATAAGTGTGATAAATATTTGGAAATAAAATAGTATAGTTAATGGCGGTTTTAACCATTTGATTTGTTTTATCATAGTGTTCTAGTAAATTTTGATTAAATAAATAAGCCGTTCCTAATCCAATATACATACCTGTTATTCCGAGTCCTGTAATACGGTTTGTAATGGAAGATATAGCAGTTAAGGGAAATCTATATATTTGAACATGAGGAGAAATGTTTTTCATATTTCAATATATTATTATCAAATAATTATTTAAATAATTACAATAATAATTATTATATGAATCTTTTAAGTCCCGATAAAAGTGTAAAACTAATTTCTTATTATCACGATTCCGCAAAATGGATGTTACCTTTAACGGCAACTTCATATGCATCTTATAAATATGATTTAAAACCTTATAATAATTTTGTTTATTTACCTACATTATTGTCTTTAGGATATCATTCTTATGTTTCTACTGCATGTATTATTACAGATTATATAAAACCAAAAAATATAGCATTGGCCTCTAGATGTTTAAATATAAAATTACATGGTATTTCCACAATTGGATTTATTTATTATTTGTATAAAAATAATAAAAAATCTGTTTAATAAATATATAATGAATAAAATATCAAAAAGATTTTCTAGTAGTTTTAAAATTTATAGAAATAATAAAAGTAAAACAAGAATGGATACTTTTTCTATAAATAAAAAAGAAGTTGGTCCAATGGTATTAGATGGATTAATACATATTAAAAATAACCTTGATAAAACACTTGGATTTCGTCGCTCTTGTCGTGAAGGAATTTGTGGATCGTGTGCTATGAATATTAATGGGAAAAATACATTGGCCTGTTTAACACCTATAGAAGAAAAAATGACTATTTTTCCACTTCCACATATGCCTATCATTAAGGATTTAATTCCAGATATGACGAATTTTTATAAACAATACAAAGAAATTAAACCTTGGTTACAATCCTCAAAAACAGATGGAGAACATTTTCAATCGATTGAAGATAGGAAAAAGTTAGATGGAATGTATGAATGTATATTATGCGCTTGTTGTTCAACTTCTTGTCCTAGTTATTGGTGGAATTCTGATCAATATCTTGGACCAGCTGTATTAATGCAAGCATATAGATGGATTGAAGATTCAAGAGATGAAAATACAAAAGAAAGAATGGAATATGTTGATGATGCGATGAAATTATATCGTTGTAAGTCAATTATGAATTGTTCAAATACATGTCCAAAAGGATTAAATCCTGGACAAGCTATTGGTAAATTAAAAAAAAAGATTAGTGATGAATTACATTAATTTAAATTTATTTATATTATTTAAATTAATTAACGAAATTGTATAAATAATACAAAAAGAGTAGCGATTAATATTGCTATGTTTGTGTAAATCACGATATTTGGAATTAAAAGCCATTTATCTAAGATAGGAATTACTTCACTATCTTCATTAGATATTGTTTTAAGATCTTGCAACAGGTATGTTCCAATAGTTATTGAAAGAATTATGAATGTTAATGAAGCCAATATTAATGATATATTAATTATAAAGTTTTTTCCTCTATGAAATCTTGAATACACAAGAGCAGCAAATGCCGCAGAACTATAAAGTCCCATATTACGTATTGATGTATGATAGTATGTTAATACACGTAATGATTTGTCTAAATTTTCCATTTATATACTCTAACAATATAATTTTTGTGTTTTATAATTTATAAAAATTATGTATATCAATTTATGTTTCAAATAACATCATGTACTGTAACAAATGATCCGAATAATTTATTATTATATTCAATAATGAGTATAGTAAATATTATTGATGAAATATTAATATATGATGATTCTAATTATTATTTTGATTATTCTATATTTGAACCTTATAAAAATGTAAAAATTTTAAAAAATGATAGTTTGACTAATCTAGGTGAAAAGAAACAATTTTTAAGTGATAATGCTAAAAATAACATTATTTTGAGATGGGATGATGATTTTATTCTATATGATCAAGATGTATTAGAATATTGCTACGATAACATTTTAAATAAAAATATTGACGGTTTTGTTACATATAATTTTAATGTAGTATTTTCAACAGAATATTTAAATAAATTAAATCCATATTGTAAAGAAGTATATATTTACAGAATAGACGTTGTTAATTATATAAAATCAAATGGTTTTCCTGATCTTCCATGTTACACTATAAATAATCCAAAAATTAGTTATTATAAAAAATGTTTATTTTTACATTTAAGTAATTTTAAATCTTGTGAGAAATTAGCTTGTCGTCCTTATATGTGTGGATTTGAAATACAGAATACATATAAAAATCTATTTGAATGGGCACAATCAGAAAAAAATCGTGTATACACGTTTGAAAATGTTATTAATTTAAAAAAAAATATTTTAACGAAAAGAAATAATCAATTGTATTCATTAGATAATTGTGTTAAGACAACTGATATTAATTTAAATAAAATTACTTTTGAATGTCGTGATTATATATCTAAAAAATATAAAATTAAAATTATTGGTAATAAAATAAATTTTAACACATATTTAACTGATATGTATATAAATCTATTTTATTGGGGAGGTAATTGTAAAAAAGGAAATTTTGGAGATTTATTGTCTTGGTTTATATTTGAAAAATTAACAGGTATCAAACCAGTTTATTATGATATTTTTAAACAAAATAATAATAACATTCACTATATATCTATAGGTTCTATAATCAATTACGCTAATGATAAATCTATAATATGGGGAACTGGTATAATTACAAAAAAAATAAAAAAAATAGATTTTCAAAAAGTTTTTTGTGTTAGAGGACCTAAAACACGCGAAGCACTTTTAAAATATTATGATGATATCCCAGAAAAATATGGAGACCCTGCTTTATTAACACCTTTATTATATAAATCTAATAATACTAAAAAATATAATATCGGTATAATACCTCACATGATTGATTATAATGAATTAAAACAAAAATTTAATCATAGTGATATATGTGTTATTAATTTACATATAAATAATGATGAAAATGGTATAAAAGATGTATTAGATGAGATTAATTCTTGTAAATTTATTTTTTCATCTTCTTTACATGGTATTATACTTTCAGATGCTTATAATATTCCTGTGATTAAATTTAAACATAATAAATTAGCAGGAGATGATATTAAATTTATAGATTATTTTGATAGTGTTCATTCTGATAGATATTCGTCTAATACTAATTTCGATATAGATTATTGTATAGATAATTTTGAAAGTGTTAAAACTTACTATACTAAACCTGATTTAATAAAAGAAAGACAAAAAGATTTAATACAAACGTGTCCATTTTTTGATAAAACTTTATCACATTTGTTATTAAAGTAATTTATTTGTGTTTTTCATTATATTATATTATATTATACAATGAAAAATTGTGTTTACATATGCTGCGATGATAATTATGTAGCAAAAGCAATTGTAGCATTACATATGTTTTTATATTATAATCCAGGTTATGATTGTGCTATTATAGGTACATTATTTAATAGAAGAAATAAACGATTATGTCTTGAATATAATGTTCAGTTATTAGAAATTGATTTATCTGATGATTTTATTTATTTAGATAAACGTCCATATGGATTACAATATCCGATTGAATGTTTTTATCATTTTTATGGATATAAAATTTTATCTGAATATGATTATCTAGTTTTACTTGAATGTGATATTGGTACATATAAAAAATTAGATATTGATTTTACAGACGTTAAATATATAGCAGGGACACATAATATAGGTAAAATATCTCAATTTTCTGCTATTAAAAGAGATTTTCTTACTATAAAAGAAAAATTTGGAGAAGGAGATGTTAATCAAACCAGGATTATAGGTGGATTAAAAATTTATAATGTTAAAAATTTAAATGATATTTCTTTTTATGAAACTATAGTAGAATACTATAAAAAATCTTTAGAATATAATATACCTAGATGTGGTGATGATTCATTAATGGTATTATATCAATTATTAAATAAAGATAAAATATATTTTTTGAATAATTTGAATCATATTTTGTCTACAAGATTAAATACAACAAATTTTTATTCTAAGATGAATGATATATGCTGTGTTCATTTTGTGGGATTGAGTAAATATTGGAAAATACATAAAGATAATGATATAACAACTTTTTTTAAAAATAATATGATAGAATTTGTATATAATAATTTTTCTATTGATTTTATTGAAAAACATGTTCCTGAAATATATGTTTCGTTAACAAATATACAAATACCATTTTATTATTATGGTTCTGAATTAAATTTTGGTGATTTTATTACACCTTATTTTTTAAATAAATTTTGCTATAAAAAAGATTATTCATTTGATTGTAAGTCTAATAATAATAAAAAGATAATTAGCTGTGGATCTATAATGCGTTTATCTAATATGAATACTATTGTTTATGGAAGTGGTATTAGAGATATTGATCAACAAATAAGTAAAGGTAATATACATTGTGTACGTGGACCATTAACTGGAAAACGAGTTATAGACGTCCAAGGATTTTGTCCACCAGTATATGGTGATCCTGGCTTATTATTACCATTATATTATAAACCAAGTGTAGAAAAAAAATATAAATTAGGTATCATACCACACGTTATTCATTATAAACAAGTAGTTCAACAGTATAATGATCGTAATGATATTCTTGTAATTGATTTAGCTACTGATAACGTGGAATATATAATTGATATAATTAACAGTTGCGAAAAAATTGTTTCATCATCTTTACATGGATTGATTGTAAGTGATGCGTATAATGTACCAAATAAATGGGTCAAATTTAACGATAAAATAAATGGAGACGATACAAAATTTTATGATTATTTTCAATCTGTTAATCGTAAAGATCAAGATTATATTGATTGTTATAATTATAAACGTTTACCAGACAATGTAACAGACCTTATAAAAAATGTTGATAACAATTATGATATACAAAAACTAAAGGATAAAATGTTTTTTGATGAAAATGGTATTAAAAATTATACAAAATATTTATTTTCAAAATTAATTAATGAAAACATATAAACATACCTCCTTATTACTATAAGATAATGCATACATTTTATAGTAATAGACGTGATTATAATGATTGGTATTCAATACCACAAATTGAAAAGAAAATAGACCCTCTGAAATTAAAATTATTTTCAAAAGATCAATTTGAATTAGTAGATAATAATGATAATATCATTCGATTAATTTCATCACCAGTTCGTGATTATGATCATCATCCAGGTGTATTAATATTACAAAATAACCGAACATATGGTAAAGCGAAAAATAATAGAATGTTATATAAATGTATTCCAAATGATAAAACTTTGCCTATATTTTTAATTCCTTATGATTTACATATAGGTTTTGTTAAAGATTATACAAATAAGTATGTTCTTTTTAGTTTTAGAAATTGGGATGGAAAACATCCAGTAGGTGTAATACGTGAAACATTTGGTAATGTAGATAATTATTCTTCGTTTTGTAGTTATCAATTATGGTGTAATCGTTTAGTCTTTTCAATTGCGAAATTTAATCGTCAAGTAAAAATATACCAAAATCATAATAGCGAAGAAAGTCTTATTCAAAATATTTTACAAAATAATAAATATAATATTGAAGATAAACGCAATGAAAATGTATTTACAATTGATCCAGAAGGAAGTAAAGATCTTGATGATGGTATTAGTATTACCGAATTACCAAATGAAAATTATAAAATATCTATATACATCGCTAATGTTTACATAATGTTAGACCAATTAGAATTATGGGATAAATTAACGGACAGAGTTTCTACTATTTATTTACCAGAAGATAGACGTACATTATTGCCTGATTTATTATCAGATGACTTTTGTAGTCTTTTAGAGAACAAAGATAGAATTTCATTTTGTATGGAATTTGTCTATAGTAAACAAAACAAATTAGTTTTAAACGAGTCAATCAGATTTTTTAATGCGATTATTAATGTTAAAAATAATTACCGTTATGAAGAACAAGAATTATTAGATACAAATAGTTATCAAAATTTGTATAAAGTTACAAAAAACATAAATAATGATATTATTGATAGCCATGATGTTGTAGCACATTGGATGATCTATATGAATACTATAGCAGCAGAAACATTACACAAGCATAAAACTGGTATATTTAGAGTAGTTTCTAAAAAAGAAGATATTGTTTCTAATAATGATGATCAAATGCGTCATAAAATCAGTTTATGGAATAATGTTTCAGGTAGTTATGAAAAATACGTCGAAGATTTAAATACAAAGCATGAAGTATTGAATGTAAGCTCTTATCTACATGTAACAAGTCCTATAAGAAGAGCAGTAGATATTGTAAATCAAATTTACTTTTTCAAATATTTGTTTAAAGTAGAATTATGTGAAAATTGTGATAAATTTGTTTCCCGATTTGAAATGAGAATTCCTCAATTAAATGACGATGTAAAAGCCATTAGAAAAGTACAGTCAGAATGTGATCTACTATATGCTTGTAAAAATGATGAAACTATACTTGAAAATCAATACGAAGGATATGTGTTCAATAAAAAATACGAAAATAATCAATTCATATATAGTGTGTTTTTAAAATCATTGAATAAAATATCATTTTTTAGATCAAGTAATGAAATAGAAGAACATGATATACGTATCTTTAAACTCTATCTTTTTGATCGTGAAAACAGTGGTCACCGTAAAATACGTTTGGCGTTAATTTAACTATATACTTTTTACTTTTTGCAAGTAACTTTTGTGTGTTTTGTTTATTAATTCTATTGTTTTATCAATATCATTCCATTCATCGATAGATGTCCATTTGTCTTTTTCCAAGTTTTTATAAGTAGTAAAAAATTCTTTTATTTCGGTTAATTTATGTTCACTTATATCATCCATCTTGGACACATTGTTAAAATAAGGTTCTTTTACGGGGACAGCCAATAGTTTTTCATCTTTACCTTTTTCATCTGTCATATCCATATAACATATAGGACGTACGTGAACAATAGTTCCAGGTTGTAATTGATGATTTGATAAAACTAATACATCTAGAGGATCTCCATCTTCACATAATGTTTGGGGAATAAAACCATAGTTTTCTGGATACATCACAGATGAATGAAGTATACGGTCCAACATTAATACTTTTGTATCTTCACACCATTCGTATTTAATATTACTTCTTTTCGATATTTCTATGATTGCAGGTAATATATTTGGAAACGTGTCTTTATCTATAGGAAAATCGTACATTTATATAATAATCTTTTATTTTTTATATAAATTTTATGTTAATAATGAAAAATCTCTTTTACACATTTACTACAGTATCTTTGTATTGTTTCGTCATAATATCCAAGATATTGTAATTCTTTACTGCAATTTTCACAATAAAAGTCGTTACATATACAACAAGTATTTATACGATTGTTTATATTGTAGCATTTACACTTTGCACATTGTTTTAAAAATTCTGTTATATAATTAACTAGATATGGATCTATTGGACCCATTATACATCTTTTTGTTGTTTCTCTAATTTCTTTTCGTCGATAAAATTTTTATTCCATTTTTCACGAAATTTTAGTTGTGTAACATCAAATTTTGTATTCATAAACCCTTTAACATAGTTATCATAAATGCCGTTCAATATTTTTACATCTTCGTCTAAAGTAATTTCCATCTGCTTTTGAAATATTCCATCAAATACTGAATTTGTTAAAAAGTTTCTATATAAATCAAAATGTAATATCGATTCATTTTTTCCAATTGAATAACAATTTGTTACAATTGTTTTTACAATATTTCCTGCAAATACGCGTGTAACTGTTGTATCTGGTAAATAAAATTCATTTTCAACTTTTACATATTTTGAATTACCTAATAATCTAGACATACTAGTTGGTCCTGATGTATAATGAAATGTTGTTTTACCAGAATAATCATTTATATCTTCATATTTTATTTCAAATGGTATTGGAGATATTTGATTACCAAATGTATGTACATAACTAATATGCATCATATCTAAAACATTTTCTGTAATCAATTTATTTTGTCGGTTTATTTTACGTTTTCCAAATACTCGAACAAAATCACTATCTTCTGCTTCTGGAGGTATAAATATTTTATTAACAGCTGATAATCCTTTTTTACTATTTATATCGTATGTGGGACATATAAATACATCTCCGTTCATCTCTTTTGTTTCAAATAGTGGTGTACCAAAATTATTATTTGTTTCAGGTAATCCAGGTATAGTAAAAACAATTCCATTTTTATATTCCCATCCATGATAAGGACATTGTAAACAGTTGTTTGATAATAATTTACCTCTTGATAATGAGGCACCTCTATGTACACAAATATCACTTATAGCTACTATTTCATTTTTTATATCTCGGTAGATACATATAGGATAATCATTAAATATTATACGGTTTAACACCTTCTGTTTAAAGTCGCTACTTTTTCCTATTTTCCAAAAAAAATTACCGTTATATTGATATGTATTTGCAAATGGTTTTGTAACTATTTTTAATGCATTAATTATATTTATTAATAGTATAATAAATAAATAATTCATTTATTATAAATATTATTATTATATTATATTCTTTTTTTTAAATAAAATTATAAACAAAAGGTTTCTCTGTAATAACATATGATATTCCTAAACCTATACCTACAAAAAATCCGGGATTTATAATTTTTTGAAAGCTTTTGTAGATTGGAAAAATATTTCTTTTTCTTTTAATAATTAAATGATTAAAACTATTTTTATATAATCCATCTACTGTATCATATAATAATGAACCACCTATACCAGTACTTACAATAGTAAAACAATTAAATACAATGTTATACAACATTGTCTTAATTTAAGATATTAACTTTAAATACTTTGTATTTTTTATATTGTATTATATATGAATAATATAATATGTTTTTTAACGTTAAGACCATGTGAATTATTTTATAATTTTGTAAAAAACTTACCTAATAGTGAAAATATTTATATATGTATTGATGATAATAATCACGAAATTCCAAATTACGATGGTAAAATAAAAGTTATAAAATATGAAAATAAAGTAGCTGAAGAAAAAGGATATAAATCAACTTATTTATGGAAAAATAATGAATCAATTAGTAGAGATAAAGCACTTTATCATTTTTGTGTAAATGATATTAAATTTGAATATATATGGTTTATAGAAGAAGATGTATTTATTCCTACAGTAAATACCATTATTGATATAGATAATAAATATCTAGAAGGAGATTTACTTGTTTCAAAGCATGATGTTTTTAATGTTGATATTGAAGATTTAGAAGACTGGCATTGGTTACATCTTCGTAAACAAATAAAATTACCAAAACCTTATGCAAAAAGTATGATTTGTGCTATACGTTGTTCTAAAAAATTACTAGATAGTATTAAAAATTATGTAAATATGTATAATAATCTCTTTTTAGATGAATGTCTTTTTAATACAATTGCTATGCAAAACGGTTTATCTATAAAAATTATTCCTGAATTAAAAACAATTACTTGGAATACAGAATGGTCAAAAAATACTATAAAAAAACAAAACTTATATCATCCTATAAAATCTATAAAAGAACAGTATGAATATAGAAAATAAAAAACGGTTTTTTTTTTACTTTAAAATACAAATAACATTCTAAAATTATTCTCCAAATAGTATTCGCAATGAATCAAATACATATCCTTCTTCAATTTCTTTTATACGTGTATCTTCCAACGACATCATTTTTCTTTCGTTTATGATACGCTCTTTTTCATCGTCACATTTTGTAGTAATATCATCAACATCTTTTATTAGACGACAGATAAATGATTGTGAATATCTCTCGTTTTCACGATTAACTCTATTTGTTAATAGAGAAACTACATCTTCCATAGTATAGCCTTGTTTTTGTAGATTTTTTGATATTTGTTCAGGTGTTGCGAAGATAATTTTTTCTGTAATATTATTGAGATAGCTTACTGATGATGTTACATATTCTTCATCTGAATCATATAGTGTTTCATCGTCATCTTCTTCGTCTTCTGAATCACTATGTAAACATTCATCTTTTTCAAGATAATTTGTACGACACAATGGACATGAGTCATTTGTTTGAAATGATTTTAACATACATTTAAAACAAAACTCATGACCACATGGTGTAACACATGCATTTGTTTTACCAATAACTTCGTAACAGATTGCGCACTCTTTCATTTCCATTCTTTATAAAATTTAGTATTATGTAATACTACATTTTATCTTAAAAAAGCCTATCAATTTTATCTCGATTTTTTATACAATGCGATAATTATAGTCATTATTAAAACAATGGTTCCACAACCGAAGTATTTTGAAATTTTCATATTATTTGATGCTTCTTCACGTGTTTTAGCATTTGTAAGCGAGATGAATAATTGTAATGTTTTTGAAGATTCAGGTTTTCCATAATATATTTCTTGATTTGCTAAATGAAATCCCATTAGTGTTATTAAAATTCCTAGTATTGGAATAATAATAATTGCAAATTTTTTACTTTTCAATATAAATAATAACAAAAAGCTTAATGATTTTATAGCATCGCTAATATGATCATAAAAATCTCCAAATTCAGAGATCATATTATATGAACGTGCTACATAACCATCTAAACAGTCGAAAAAATAAGATAAAAAGAAAAATATAGCAGCGAACTTGAACTTATTTTTTAAAAAATAATATATTGAAATAATAGTACATATATTACCTATTGTAGTAATCATATTTGGAGTAAATCCCATTTTGTAAAATAGAGGTGCTAGAATTTCAACGAAATAATAAATAATATTATCTATTGGATTTTCTAAATTTGCAGGTATTTTATGCATTTGTATATATTTATCTTTTTATTAAAAATTTTAGTAAAAAATATACGTAATATATGGGGGTCATAGGGGGCATTGCCCCCTAAACAAAATGCAATAAATAAACAAACAAATAAATGAATGAAATTAAATA
>CEUH01081397.1_pt1 | contig 48178 bp, 45 predicted proteins | sample 356461 | NCBI WGS metagenome assembly CEUH01 (sample SAMEA2623275, study PRJEB7988) | marine metagenome | isolation source: saline water (ENVO:00002010), including
AGACAATTAAAGATAACCAAACAGGTAACTAACAGAGAAACTGCATCACTTGATAAGTATTTACAAGAAATTGGTAAAGTTGATCTGATAACTGCTGAAGAGGAAGTTGAATTAGCCCAAAGAGTAAAACAGGGTGATCAATTAGCTCTTGAAAAGCTTACAAAAGCTAATTTACGTTTCGTTGTCTCAGTAGCAAAGCAATATCAAAACCAAGGACTAACCCTTCCTGACTTGATTAACGAAGGAAATCTTGGTTTGATTAAAGCCGCTCAAAGATTTGATGAAACAAGAGGATTTAAGTTTATTTCTTATGCTGTTTGGTGGATTAGACAATCAATCTTACAAGCATTAGCAGAGCAATCAAGAATTGTTAGACTTCCTCTTAATAAGATTGGATCAATTAATAAAATAAATAAAACATATGCTTTCTTAGAGCAATCTCACGAGAGGCCTCCAAGTGCAGAAGAAATAGCTAATGAATTAGATATGACGATTAATGACGTAAAGGAATCAATGAAAAACTCTGGACGTCATGTATCTATGGATGCCCCTCTTGTCGAAGGGGAAGATTCCAATCTTTATGATGTATTAAGAAGCGGTGAATCACCAAATCCTGATAAAGAATTAATTCATGAATCACTTAGAACAGAGATTGAAAGAGCTCTTGAAACTTTAACTCCTAGAGAGGCTGATGTTATAAAATTGTACTTTGGGCTGGGTAACCACCATCCAATGACCCTCGAAGAAATTGGTGAAACATTTGATTTGACAAGAGAAAGAGTAAGACAAATTAAAGAAAAAGCCATTAGAAGATTAAAACACACTTCAAGAAGCAAAATTTTAAAAACTTACTTGGGATAATTAAAAATATAATTATCTTAATAATTACCTTAGTAAAAAAATTAAATGGGTAATCAATTAATAGCCCCCTCAATACTTTCAGCAGATTTTTCAAATCTCAAAAGCGATATATTAATGGTAAATGAAAGCCAAGCTGACTGGTTTCATATTGATATAATGGATGGAGTTTTTGTCCCAAATATTTCCTTTGGAATGCCAGTATTAAAATCAATAAATGAATATGCAACAAAGACATTAGATGTTCATTTAATGATTGTTAATCCTGAAAAATATATAGAAAAATTTGCTGAATTAGGAAGTGATATCCTGACTATTCATTATGAAGTTTCTATTAATAAAATAGAGAATTCAATTAGAACAATTAAAAAAAATGGCATGCAAGCTGGAATTGCTATTAATCCCGATACAGACATAAAAGTTTTAGAAAATTACATCAATGAAATTGATATGGTTTGCATAATGGGGGTGTTCCCAGGATTTAGTGGTCAAAAATTTATCGAAAATACCTACGAAAGGTGTAGAAAAGTAAAAAATATGATTTTAAAGAGCAAATCAAATTCATTGATTCAGATTGATGGCGGCGTTACAATTAAAAATGCTAAAAAACTAGTTAATAATGGTGCTGATATCTTAGTTTCAGGCAGTCATATATTTAAAAGTGACAATCCTAAATTGACAATTGCTAATCTTAAAGATATATAATCATATTTTTTACTTTTTTTAATACAATAAATATCACGTAATAAGCGTTAAAAATCAACCAACTAATATAATTATTTATATTTGTATCAAATTTAAAACTATGAGGACCTTCTTTATACTAATTTTTTTTACCTTCTTCAGTTATTCTCAATCAACCCAAATGACAATTGATCAGGCGGTTGAAGCTGCAAAATCTCAAAACATAAAGACAAAATTAGATGTAACTAAGGCTTTAAATGATCGTGGAATTTCTGAACAACAGGCAAGACAAATTGCTGCTTCCAAAGGAATCAGCTATGATTCATTATTAAATCAATACTTTGAAGAAGGTGCAGATAAATCAAAAATTAATGAATCTGGAAATGATACAAGTATTTTAGTAGCAAATGATGAAAATAATTCTGAAAATAATTCTGAAATATCAGAAAATATAGAATATAAGATTAAAGGAGAGTCAAAAAAATATTTTGGCTATGATATTTTTAAAAATAACCCATATTTAAATAAAGAATATTTAATTGGAAATATCGACGAAGGTTATCTAATCAGTCCTGGTGATGAGATAAGAATTATTATCTACGGAGATAATTCACTTGAAGTTAAGGTTAAAGTTGATAAAAACGGAAATATAAACATACCTAATTATGGACTATTTTTTGCGTCAGGTATGTCATTTAAAACTCTGAAGTCAAGGTTAAAAATATTCTTAGGAAAATACCTCTCAGGCTTAGTTAGTGTGCCCCAAAAAACATTTATGGATGTTTCATTAACTGAGCTAAAACCTACCAAGGTAGTTGTTCTTGGGCAAGTATCATCTCCAGGACCTCATATTTTAACAACATCGGGATCCGCTTTAGCAGCGTTATATTCAGCTGGCGGTGTAAATTATAATGGGTCACTTAGAGAAATAATAATTTACAGAAATAATAAAAAAATCAAGACAATAGATCTATACGATTATATAACAACTGGAAAGTTAAAAGATGATATAAGATTAACAAATAATGATATAGTTTTTGTACCAAACAGAAAAAACTCTGTAGAATTAAAAGGTGAATTAACAGAATCAGCTATTTATGAATTTTTAGAGAATGAAGATCTAAGTAAATTAATCGATTATTCAGGTGGACTTCTTCCAACTACACAGACAAAAAAAGTAAATATTCAAAGAATAATTCCTGCAGAAAATAGGTCAAGTAAAAATATTATTGATAGAAAATTAATAACAATTAATTATCAAGAACTTATAAATAACAATGAAAAAATTAATTTAATTGATGGTGATCAAATAATATTTTTCAGAATTTTAGATCTTCAAACTGATCAGGTTACTATTTCAGGTCATGTTTTTGAACCTGGAACTTATTCTTTAAAAACATACCCAACTTTGAAGTCGTTAGTTTTTGAAGCTGCAAAAGGATATATTCCTGATGCATATTTAGATAAGGTTGATGTTTACAGTGAGGATGGCGCAAATGAAATACTTAATTCTTACAATTTTAATGAAATTATTTTAGGTGAAAAAAGCGTTAATCTTTCTGATAATGACAGAGTAATTATATATAGTAATACTGATGTTGAAGGTGATAAATCTATTTCTATTTCAGGTTTTGGTATTGATGCTACTACAGTACAATGGAAAGAAAATTTCAGTCTCTACGACTTTATCTTTAGCACGTCAAAAGTTAAAGACCCTGATTTTTTAAATAATATTCTAGAAACAAGAATTGACTTAAAAAGATACAGCTTAGAAACAGGTAATTATTTTACGATTTATTATGACTATAATAATATTGGAAAATTAAAAACCGTTTTCCTTCAGCCTAGAGATAAAGTAATTTTATATAATAAGAACGTTTATGAAAATACAAATAAAAAAGTATCTGTATATGGATACGTTAGAAACCCTCTTGAAACATCACTAGAGGATCAAATGTTTGTTGAAGATTTAATTTTATTAGCGGGAGGTTTAATGGAAAACTCTAATTCTGATGAAGTTGTTGTAAACAGATATGAAGTTGATGCATCTTCTGAAAGATTAATTAGAAAATACATTATCGAATTAGATGTAGATTATATGATAGGTAAAATTAACAAACCAAAAAATAATTTTACCTTAAGAGATAAAGATATTGTAACTGTTACAAAAAAACTTGGATTTGATGAAATACAAAATATAAAAGTAAAAGGTGAGGTAAATTTTCCTCAAAATATAATTGTTGAATTTAAAAATAGTTCATTCAAAAAAATAATAGATCAAAGTGGAGGATTAACCAAATATGCAAATTTAGAAGCTTCTTACTTAAAAAGAGACGGAAAAATTTTAGCATACGATTTATCAAAAAAAGCAAATAAAATTTCACTGATAGATGGTGATGAAATATTTATAGCATCAAACAAGGGAATTGTTCAAACTACAGGAGGAATAGAAAATGAATCAAATTTTATTTGGAGAAATGGTCGAAAAGCAAAATATTATATTAGATCTTCAGGGGGAAAAGTAAAAAGAAGTTCAAACTCATACATAATTCACCCTAACGGTAACACCAAAAAAATTGGGTTTTTAAAAAATCCTAAAGTTTTACCAAATTCAATAATAAATGTTAATTTCAAACCAGAAAAAATAAAAGGTGATAGCAAGTTTTTGGATGATTTTAATAGAACATTTGGAATCCTAGCTTCTACATTAACAACTATTTTAGTCGCATCAAAACTTTAAAAATATGGAAAATGAGAAGGCGTCAATTAAAAATAAGGATTTAATTGATATAATTGAAATTCTAAAAAAGTTGTGGTCAAATAGAAAAATGATCATTAAAATATCATCAATTTCTTTATTGATAGGAATAATAGTAGCCTTATTTAGTCCTGTTGTATATACAGCACAAACAACTTTTGTTCCTCAAACTTCTGAGTCTGGCTCCTCAGTAAGAGGTTTAGGAACTCTAGCCTCTATCGCTGGAATAAATATTAGTGACAAAACAAGTTCCTCATCCCTAGATAATTATACTTCCCCTTTTTTATATCCTAAAATTGTAGATTCTGAGGAATTTTCAATTTCTCTAATTGATGAAGAAATAATAGATATTAATGGTAATAAAACAACTTTAAAAGATTATATAAGCAATAATTCTGGTTTTAAACTTAACCCCCTTGGTATTATAAAAAAATATACAATTGGTTTATTTAGTTCAAATGATTATGAAATTACAATATCCGAAGAAATAAATGAAGAGTACAACTTTATTAGTTCTGGAGATTATGCTGTAATAAAACTTTTTAGAAGTAAGTTTTCAATTGAGCTAGATGAAAAAGAGGGATATATAAAAGTAATAGCCCACGACAAGGATCCTTTTGTAAGTACTCAAATAGTAAAATTAGTAACTCGAAATCTACAATCTAGTATAATTTCACTTAGAACAAGTAAAATTAAAGAGCAACTTGATTATTCAGAAAAACAATATAAGCTTAAACAAAATGAGTTTGAAGTATTACAAAATAAATTAGCTGAATTCAAAGATTCCAATAAAAATATTTCAACAGCAGTATTCATGGCAGAATTACAAAAATTAGAATCTGAATTTTTATTACAACAGAGCATATTAACAAATCTAGCATCGGAATATAATAACAACAAAATTAAGTTAAATAAAGATACACCCATTTTTTCGGTCATAGACGAAGTTTCTGTGCCAAATGAAAGAAGTAAGCCTAAAAGAAGTCTTATTGCTTTAGCCTCTTTAATTATCGGGATAATTTTATCTTCACTTCATGTCCTATTTTATGAACAATTATCTAGGTCTTTTAAATCATAGGAGACCCTGTATACTTTTTATTTTTAGTAGCAATCTTTAAAGATTATATTTATTTATGTACCATTGAATTGTTTTTTCTAATCCATCAGAAAAATTTTGTAAAGGCTTCCATCCTAGCTCATTTTTTAACTTTGAAGAATCAATTCCATAACGAAAATCATGCCCCATTCTATCATCAACAAATTTAACTAGTTTTTTTGATGAACCTGTTGTTCTTCCCAAAAGGCGATCAGTAATTTCAATAATCTTATTGACTAAATTTATATTTGTAATCTCATTTGATCCGCCAATATTATAACTTTCATTTAATTTACCATTGTGAAAAATAATATCAATAGCTTTTACATGATCTTCTACATATAACCAATCTCTGATATTTTCACCTTCCCCGTAAACTGGTAATTTTATTTTGTGTATTATATTGTTGATCATTAATGGAATAAGTTTTTCAGGAAATTGATAAGGTCCATAGTTATTAGAACAGTTAGAAATAATAATAGGTAAGCCATAAGTTACCCCAAAGGCTTTTACAAAGTGATCTGACGCTGCCTTTGAAGCGGCATAGGGTGAATTTGGGTGATATCTGTTTGTTTCTAAAAATAATTTATCAGAGACCGAATCTAATGAACCAAAAACCTCGTCTGTAGAAATATGATAGAATAACTTATTTTTAAAATCATTTTTCCATTGATCTTTAGCAGCCTGTAATAAGTTTAAGGTACCCATTACATTAGTATTAGCAAAAGAAAACGGGTCATTAATAGAACGGTCAACATGAGATTCAGCAGCTAAATGTAATACATGAGTAATATTATTTTTTCGAAAAATTGAGCTTACAGATTTAAAATCACATATATCCTCTTTTAAAAATGTATAGTTTTTAAAATTGTCAAAATTACTAATGCTAGTTATATTAGCTGCATAGGTTAATGAATCCAGATTAAAAATCTTATAGTTTTTGTATTTATTTAAAAATAATTTTACAAGATGATATCCAATAAAACCAGCTCCGCCTGTGATTAAAATATTATTTTGCATTTTTTATAATTTTTATACATTTTTTTAAACTTTCTAAGTATGGTACCAAAGATATATTATATGTGTTTTTAATTTTTGTGTTATCCAGAACAGTATATTTTGGTCTTTTTATTTTATCAAAATATTCACCATTGGCTAGTGGGTTAATATGATTACTAAAAGAGTAAATCATTTTAATATCATTAGCAAAATCATATCTTGAAATTGCACCATCATTTGAAAAATTAAAAACTCCAGAAACCCAATGCTTATTAATAATTATCTTCATTATGACCTCAGCCAAATCACCCGCATATGTAGGAGAACCTATTTGATCTTTAACGACATTAATTTTAGAATTACGTTTGGATAAATTAATTATTTTTTTAACAAAATTATTTCCAAATGATGAATATAACCATGATGTCCTAATTATTATTGAATCAGGGCAGTTAGATAAGCAGGCTATTTCACCTTTTAATTTTGTTTTTCCATAGTTATTAATAGGAATTTCTTTTTGATTTTCTTTTATAGGTATACTACTACTACCATCGTATACAAAATCGGATGAAATATGTATTAACTTACAATAATTTTCATGACACCATTTAGAAATTAATTCTAATGCTAAATGATTAATAGTATTTGCTTTTTTTTTATGAATTTCCGCTTGATCAACTAAAGTATATGCAGCACAATTTATTATGAAATTCGGTTTAATATTATCTAAAACTATCGAAATTGATTCTGTATTTAAAAAATCAAATTCAATTTTAGATGTAAATTTCCAATTATATTCATATTGCTTTGATATTTTTTTTAATTCAGAGCCTAATTGGCCGTTAGCACCTGTGACTAATATTTTCATTAAAAAGGATTAGAAATTTTTGATAGGGGGGGTAAATTTTGATCTTTTTCAGAAATAATTAAATCATCAATATTTATTTTATAATCAATTTTTAAATTAGAGTCATTCCATAATATGCCGCCCTCATAATCAGGATTATAATAATTATCAACCTTGTAAGAGACAAGTGCAAAATCACTTAAAACAATGAATCCATGCGCAAAACCTTTAGGAATAAAAAGTTGTAACTTGTTTTTTTCTGATAAAATGTTTGTTGAAACTTTAGAAAAAGATTTTGAATTTTTTCTTAAATCGACAGCTATATCTAAAATTTTACCCTGCACACACCTGATTAATTTACTTTGCGCATGTGGAGGCTTTTGAAAATGCAAACCTCTAACCGTACCTTTATAAGATTTAGATTCGTTGTCTTGAACAAAGTCAATATTTCCAATCTGACTTTTAATCAATTTTTTATTGTAAACCTCACTAAAATAACCACGCCTATCATTATATAAATTAGGCTCAAAAATCAATAATTCATTCATATTTGTTTTAATTACTTTCAAGATTTTAAGATTTTTTTAAGATAGCTGCTGTATTCATTAATATACATGTCATTAGCTAAAGTAGTTAGTTGTTTTTTATTAATATATCCTTTACTTAATACAATTTCTTCAATACATGCTACTTTTAAACCCTGACGTTTTTCAATAGCTTGAATAAAATTAGATGCTTCTAATAATGAGTCAGGATTTCCGGTGTCAAGCCAAGTATAACCTGTACCTAAAATTTTAACTTTTAAATTATCATTATTTAAATAAGTGTTATTAATCTCGGTTATCTCTAGTTCACCTCTTGCACTTGGTTTAATATTTTTTGCAATTTTGATTACAGAATTAGGATAAAAGTATAACCCTACAACTGCATAATTACTTTTTGGATTGTCTGGCTTTTCCGCAATTGATAAAACATTATTATAGGAGTCAAAATTTAAAACTCCATACCTTTCTGGATCGTTTACATAATAACCAAAAATATTTGCCCTTTGATTTATTTGTGTGTCGGTAAGAGCACTACTTAATAACTTTTCAAAACCGTTACCATGAAATATATTGTCACCCAATACCATACAAACATCATCATTGCCAATAAAAGTTTCACCAATTATAAAAGCTTGGGCTAAACCCTCCGGCTTAGATTGTTCAGAATAAGAAATATTTATACCTAATTTATTCCCGTCTCCAAATAGTTTTCTGTAATTGGGTAAATCATATGGAGTTGATATAATTAATATTTCTTTAATTCCTGCTAAAAGTAATATAGAAAGAGGGTAGTAAACCATTGGTTTATCATAGACACATAACAATTGCTTTGAGACACTTTTCGTAATAGGATACATTCTTGAACCTGTTCCCCCTGCTAGTATTATTCCTTTCATTATTTAAAATTTAATCTCTCTTTTTTTCAAAATATAAAAATAACTAAACTAAAGTTCTATTTATAATCCCAAAAATCTAGATTTCTATTTTTATCAGTTAATCTTTTATATGCCCAAATACGACAATCTTTATTGATGATAGTATTATACAATTGAGAGATTCTATATTTAAGGGTTAAATAAACCTTTTTTCTTTTATCTCTTCTTTCTTTATATCTTAAGTTTTCAAATTGTTTAACAAAAGTAAGCATATATTTATTTGTTTTTTTTGTGTTGATGTAATTCAAAGTTGAGGTATTACTAAAAACCTCAGAACAAGATGCTAAAAAACAATTTAATGGATTAAATAATTTGTCAAATTCCTTGATAGCATCAATAGTATCCGTTTTTTTAGAAAGCAGAAAGACATCATATGCATTTTTTAGAGGAAAAGAATAATAATAATACCCATGATCTACAACCTGGTTAGAAATTATTGATAAAATTAATTTATTACTATAACTGAGAACTTTGAATCCTTCAATTACTTGGCAATCTTTGTTTATGAAACTATAATTAAATTCATTCTTATAATTAACCGAAACAAGTTCATTATGGATTTCTACAGCTGCTATGTTATTTTCTTTTTTTAGTTTTGGATAATGTATATTTAGCGGATAAAAGTAGTTATTCTTTCCAACCCTTGAATAACCATCAGATTTTAAAATTGATATAGTTTTAAAATAGTCTTCTTTAGAAACAATAAAATCTATATCGCCAACCATTCGTTCTGAAATATCATCATATAATCCAGCCAATAAATTTCCTGTACCTTTCATAAATACCGGAGCAATATTATTAGCAAGCAATAAATCATTCAATAAATTTGCCTGAATGATTATTTGTTTATTTCGTTCTTTATTTAAATCACTTATATATTTAAAATATTTAGTCAAATCTTTTGGTAAGAAATGCAGTAAATTTTGTTTTTTCAAATTGCAATATAGGGCTGGTAATACATAATGAGATGAACTAATTTTGACGATTTTATCCCACTCAATAATATTTGATTTTAACTGACTTATTAACTTTTCTTTATTTTTTTCATTTGAAGATATTGAAAGGCAAGATGCTATAAAATAAAGATTCTCTATGTAAGTCATATTCTTTTAAATATTTAATATTTTAATTGCTTCTTGCCCCCTTAAAAATTATATTTTTAAATGCTATAAAAAAGTATTTAAAATCAGTTGCAATTGGACTCTTTTCATAAAGTTGCAAATATTTTTTTTCCGACTCCATTATTTGTTCTAATGTTGAAGGAAGATCAGCATAAAATGGCGGTACTAAACCAGGTTTAAATCTTGTTCTTAACTTTTTTAATTCTTTATCATACAGGTTGAAATACTGTTCACTTAAAGGTCTAACTCCAACTATTTTCATATCACCCTTAATAAAATTTAAAATCATTGGAAGTTCATCAATCCAGAATTTTCTAAAAAATCTGCCTTCAGGTGAAATTCTAAAATCATTTTTCATTTTACCTCCATCATCCAAGTAGTTGTTTTTATAAATATATTCTTGTAAATATTCAGAAAAAGGATGCATTGTTCTTAGCTTGTATACATTAAATAACTTATTATTTTTACCAATCCTTTTTAAGCTGATAAACATGCCATATGTAGGGTTATTATTATATTCAGGTTTTTTTAATTTACGAACAATGAAGTAATGCCTATTATTAAAAGTGGCTTCATCAACCACATGAAAACCACAAGAGTAAAGTCTTCCTAATGTTTCTGCACGGGAAATAACTCTTCCTCTACCCTTTGTTAAATAAAAATATAACCTTCTTGTCAACAATAACTTAGGGAAAACCCGAGTTAGTAGTGTATCAAAAAAATATATAACCCAATTAATTATAACTGGATACTTAGATAATATCGCATTTCTTCTGTTGGGATAGGTTATGACAGATCCAAAAAATAAAGCAGATTTTGACAATTTTCTGTTTACAGACTCAAAAAGCTTATTGATATATCTTGAATCATTTATTTCTTTTAAATTGATTAGACCTTTAATCTTACTCTTTTTTAACGAGTTTATATTAAAATGAGAGGAAGTAGAGGTAACATGTATTCCCTTATCGTTTAAATCAAAATATTTTTTAATAAAATTAAGAATATCTAGATTTCTGCCTATTTCATTAAAAATCAGCTTTTCGGTTTTGTTTTTTGGTTTTTTCTTATCAATAATCATAAAATTATGAATAAAAAAGTTAAAATATCTAAATACTATTAATCTCTTTTCTTTTCAATAAACTTTTTACATTGTAGGAATAATCATTAAAAAACCATAATAAAAACTTTGTAAAATTTATTTTATCTTCAATAAAAGTTTTAGATCTATTACTCCAAATCACTTTTGATTTTGGGTCATTTATTAAAGTCAATGAAGTGTTTAATAATTCTTTTATATTTTGACAAATAATTAGAAGGGAATATTTATCTCTTAATTCAATAAAATTACCAATCTTAGTTGCAGATGATGAAAACATGATTGATGGAGTTCCAAGTAGTGCAGACTCAACACCCATAGTACCTGACTCACCAATAAAAATTGATGCATTATATAAAAATTGATGCATTTTTTCAGGAGATATGTCAATTTTATATTTCTTTAAATCATCAGGTAATTCAGATTCAGACGAAATGTATACAGTCAGATGTTTTGACAACTTATTAACAATCTTTTTTTTCTCTTCTAAAGTTAAACCATTTTCGTTGAAATCATGAGCTGCATTCCATTTAACAAATCTTAATAAGGCGTATTTTGTGTTTATAGTTTTAGATTTTAAAAATGATAATCTTTCTTTTTTAAAATATTCAGGATGTAGACTTCCTAGTTCAAAAATGGTATTAACTCTTACATGTCTTTTACCTAAATTTTTCTTAAAATATTTAGGTGTAAATATAATTGACGATAAGTTTTTATAAAAAATATGAGATAAAAAAGCATGTTCTGTGTCATCTACCGTAACAAGTGGTTTATTAAAAAGAAATGAAGTTAAAGGTAAATATATTGAAGATAATGCAAGAAAAAAATCTGGTTTAAATTTATACGATTCAATCATAAATTTATATACCGCATATGGGTAGTAAATTAATTTTTGAAATAATGAATCACCTCCTTTTCCCCTGTTAACATAGTCTAATTTATATTTATCTAAAAGGACTAGCGTCACCTCTTTATCTCTGGCAATTAATTTCACTTGATTTCCTGATGATATCATCTTAAAAATAAAATTTTTAAAATAATGAACATGAGCTGGATGACCAATGTCAATTAGTATTTTCATAATTATAGACAATTAACAACCACATTAGATTATATATTGTATTTACTAATAAATTCATTTATAAACATAAAACTAATATTGCTATTTTTTGAAAATTTTTTATCAGTTAAAGAATCTCCAATCATTATTGTTGAATCTGTTATTATTGAGTATGTTTTTTTAATATAATTAAAACAATTGTTTGATGGTTTTTTTTCAAACTCATTTGCGTAAACAAATATCAAGTCTTTATCAAGATAATTCCATTCAATATTTTTAACTTTATTTTTTTGTTGAATAATGTTACCATTCGTGACAACAAAAACTTTTTTTGATTGTTCAATTACTTTAGGTAAAATATTATAAATTTTAAAATATAGGGGTATTTTTTTTTTGGACTCAAACGTTCTTAAAATATTTAATATATCACATAGTAAATCTGACTTTATATCAAAATGTAAAAACATTTTATTAAATAAATTGATTCTTCCCTTTTCTTTAAAATTAATCACTAGAAAATCATATATTATTTTTGAATCAATTTTAGTTTTATATTCTAAATATTGACTAATCTTAAAATATGCCTCATGAAGGTATTTGATCTCAGGATAAAGTGTATCATCCAAATCAAATAAAAAATAATCAAATTTTTTGTGGAAAAAATTCATCAAATAAAAACTGTTTTTTTAGCATCAGTTATACCAATACCACCCCAATATCTTTTGAATTTAGTACCCCATTTTATATCAAATTCATCAACTTCTTCACTCAATGCTTTTTTTACAGATGCATATATAATATTTGCATTAGCGATTGTTGCCAAAACCATTGTTCCTTGGATTCTGGGATTAGATTCTAATATTTTAGGCACATTATTCTCATCTAACTTAAATTGAAATCCATAACAATTTTTCAAATTTAATTTTTCAGAAATTATTGTAGAGTATCTTATGAGTTCTTTATTGTTTATAACCTCACCAGAAAAAGTTATACCAGATCTAATATCATGTCTAACTCTTGGAATAACTGTAATATTTTTGTCAGACCTAAAAACATCAACTGTGTATTCTTTTCCGGGTAAGTATTCAGTAACAATGAGATCAGGAAAATTACTCCCCAATATATCAACCAAATCATTCATTTTAACAAATAAAGATGTTGGTTTTTGATCGTAAAACATTTTTTTCTTATTCATGGACTCTGAAATAATTCTGACACCTCTCATCCCATTAGAAATTGGAGGCTTCACAACTATATTTTTTGAAGGCCAACCCAATAGTTTTGCTTTGGATAATAATTCATTTGAATTATTGACTTTATAGAACTGACCGACAGGTACTCCAATATCATTACATATGCTCATTAAATGATATTTGTCGTTTGCAATTTTGATAGAATTTTTGGAGGCTAGAACAACCTTGGTTCCGATTGACAGAAAATTATCATAATTATTTGCAAGAATTTCTAATTCAAATGTGTTTTGCGGAAGTAAAACATGAACATTTTCATTTTTACAAATTTTTAATAATTTATCTATGTAATGGTTGTTTTTTTTTGCAGAAGGGATTACATAAAACTTATCGCATATATATGAGCCTACCACATCATCTTTCATATCAGTTCCAATGATAAATATTTTTCTTTTATCATAATTATTTTTTAAAGAATAAATTGTTCCCATAATCCCTGGAGCTCCAACTCCGGTAATCAAAACATTAATTTGTTTATTCATATATCAATTATTAATCCACCTTATTACTTCAAAAGATTCTGCATATTCTGCATTTACTTGAACAGCCCTTGTTTTTGCTAAACCAAAAATAAATTCTTTATTAAAATAGTTTCTGTTTTTTATGACTTGTGATTGGTAACATTGTAATATTTCGATTTTTGATTCAATTTGTTCTTTTGTTAGTTTTTCAAAATATTGAGTGTTAAAAGTAACATTATTCCAAGGAAGCTCATAACTTAATATAGATGCACTACTTTTAAAAGCTCTTACCATTTCAGTGGCTATAACGATATGATCTTGATGAAAGTCATTTAATGAAGGTCCTATTACTAAATCAGGCTTAAATTCATTCCTAGCTTCAACTAGCAGTTCTAAAATTTCTTGTCTCTTTTCGTGTAATTTTCTAACATGAAATTTATTAATTTGAAATTTATCTGAACTTAATTTTAATTTTTTTGTGACATTTATAAACTCTTTTTCTAATGTGTCTTTGGGCATATGTTTAGGGAGTGATTCCTCAGCAGTAGAAAAGACTATCCAGAAAATTTGTTTACCCTCGCAAAGATATTTGTAAATTGTTCCACCTGCTCCCAGCTCTGCATCATCGGTATGTGGAGATAAGATTAGTATTTTTTTCATAAAATTTTTATGTTTTTTTTGACCTGTATTTAAGCAATCTATAATTTATAGCATCAGATAAATTTGGTGTTGAGTTATATGAAGCAAATTTATCATCATTAATTAAATAATTTGTATCACCATTCTCTAACTTATCTAGTGCTATTAATATTAATTTTGATGCTAAAATATAATTTTTTTCCACTAAACTATTAAATGAATCAGATTCATCAATTTTATAGTGTTCCTGCACAATAATATCACCAGAATCTAAGCCTTCTTCAACAAAATGTATAGAAACCCCAGTTGTTTTTTCATTATTTTTTAATACCCAAAAAGGTGTCAATCTCCCTCTATTTTTAGGTAACAAAGCATTATGACGGTTAATTATACCCAGTTTGGGTACAGAGAGAAGTTTTGGTTTAATAATATTTTGACTTTGGTTTATGATAACATCAATATTTAAATCTCTCAACATTTCAACAAAATTAGGTTCATTAGGAGTACCAATTCTATAGGTCTTAATTCCCAAACTTTCCGCAAAATATAAAATTGAAGGATCATTGCATAATCCTATTTTGTGTAAAAATTTATATATTCTGTGTTTTATTGTAATTATAGAATTTTTTATAAAAAAATATGGGCCCATTATAATAAATAATGATATTATATAGATAATCTTTGATTTTCCCTTAGACAATGTTAATCTATTTCCCTTTGGGATTGCAACTCCAATTATATCATCTTTTCTTACATTAATTATTCCTTTAATAAAATCATATGTATGGATAGGATCATCCATTGTGATTATAAATATTCTCAAAGTTATATTTTTAAGTTTTTGACATATTTTTTAATGGTTGTAAATTCAAATTTGGATTTACTTATAGAATTTATTTCCCTCTCATACAATTTACCACACCCTCTTCCTAAATTTCTGGTTTTCAATTTTGACCTTAAAGTATCTTGTAAAAAACTACTAATAATATTATTAGATCTTCTGCTAAATTCTCTAGGCTCATTACTTTCATCAATAAATTCATTGGGATGAATATCAAAAACAATTGGTTTATTAGTTGTTTTAGATTCAAACTTAATGAATTTTCTTTGTAAAGATGTTAATCTTGGAAAGATTCGCATTGTGGTTCCCAAATAAGGCAAAATTGTTGCGCTAAGAGGAATTTCCAATATGGAACTTTTTCCCTTTGCAAAAATATTTTTACATGAGGCCCTGTAGGGCTCTCTTGGTGCAGTAAGCCAATTAAGTTTTTTTAAACCACCAAATGACATAAACATATCAAATCTTTGAGAAGCAACTGAACTATCAATTTTATATTCTGCTTCTTCTAAAGCTATGACTGTATTATAATTGACCGTTAATGCAGGGGCTCTGAAAGATATAACTTCTTGACCGGAAATATCTTCGAGTAATTTTTTTGATTCCTTTAGATGAGCAATTTGTTTACTTAGAGGCATTAAATCAAAACTGTCTTTCTTGTGATGAGACATACCATGACTAGCTACCTCATGACCATCAGAGATAATCATTTTAACAATTTTAGGGTATAAATTCGCTATGTAACCTGTAAAAAAAAATGTCGATTTAATATTATATTTCTTATAAATATCTAATAATATGGGCATTCCTTCATTTAAAACCTTCTTGCCAGTTTCGTCTCTTAATGAATTATGCCATATTGAAGTGGTTTCGACATCATTTGTAAGCAAACAGTATGGATTTTTCATCAGTTATTTAATTAAAAATGAATATTTAAATTTAAAAGAAAAAACATTAGCTATATTTTAAAATATTTGTTAATTATTTTTTCAATCTCTTTCTCGTTATTAATTGATGACAATTCTTTTGCATACTTTTGGCATTGGTTTTTATAAAATACCAGTTCCTCTAAATTTGTATTTTTAATGGATTGAGCTAAATCCTCTGGTGACCAGGTTGGAGAAATAATACCTAAATCATATTTTTTAACATACTTACTCATTTCTATATCTGGCCCAATAGCTACAACTAATCTTGACTGAATATATTCAAAAAATTTATTTCCTAAACCATATTTTAAATTGAAGTTTGTTGGGGGAACGAAATGAATACCAATATCAAATTTATTAGAAAAACTAATAAGTTCGGTTTTATTAACTGGTAAAAGAAATTTAACGTTTTTTCCTTTGGCAAGTTTCACTAATTTTTTTAGATAAAAATCTCTATAAGTTGAAGACACCAACATTAAATTCAATTCATATCTTTCATCCAAAAATTCCATCATTTCAATTATAAGCTCAAGTTTTCTAGATGAACTGGCAATACCATGGTGCAATATCTTAATTCTTTTAGAGTCAATAGCTGTAGGTCTAATATTTTCTACATATTCAGTTGCATTTGTAATTAGTATAGGGTCAATATCAAAAACTCTTTTATATTCATCAACAATTCCAGGTGAAACAGTTATAATTTTATCAAAATTATTTATATATTTTTCACATAACTTGGTATAATATTTTTTGATAAAGAATCTCCACAATAAATTATCATCAAAATTTTTTGGAGAGTATTCATGAGCATCCAAAATCACAGGTGTACCTTTGGATATAGCAAATGCTAGTGGAGCAATCCTAATTTCATGTAGAATTATCAAATCGTATTTATTATTTTTGATTTTTCTGTATAACTTTCTTTTAAATCGATCCCAAAAATATAATTTATAAAATCCAAACTTTAATAAGATTACCCTTATTGCGTCTATATAAAATGAATATGAACGTAATTTATAATAATTATCTTCTAATCCAGACGGTTCGCTTCCGACACAATCTAATGTATAATGGGGATTTTTTTTAATTATTTTAATTTGTCGAAACTGCCTTGGACCTTTTAATAAACTTGAATGAGAAATAAGTAGTATTTTCATAATCTTTCATATTTGATATCCTTTGGTACTAAAAGATGAAGGAATAATAATGACATCCAAAGCAAATGTGAAGTCAGCGCAGAGGCAAAATAAATAACTAAAATTGAAAGTAAAAGAATATTTTTCCCCTTAAGATTATATAGATTCAATAACTTTTTAAACAACAAATTATATGAATACAATAGAAAAATAATTCCGATTAAGCCATAGGTTGCTAATATATCAGAAAATCCATTCACTCTTGTTAATTTAACATATTTACTTTGGGTTCTTTCTGATCTCTGAAAACCATAGCCAAAAAATGGACGTTTAGTAAAGTCATTATAATCAACTACTAAAGATCCGATTCTTCCTAAAGAAATACTTTCAGTTTCATATGTTTTTGTGGAATTTAATAATTTTTCATGATGATTAAATAATGTAGATTCATATTGGATTTTCTCATACATAAAATCTAATTTTGAAATATAAAAAATAGTAATTAAGCTTATTATTATTGAAAATATTTTGGTTCCTAAGGTTCTATTTATTGTAAAAAATAATGGTAGCAGTGTAAAAAATATAATATAACCAGCAGTAGAAAAAGTTGTTAATAATGCTATAGAATAAACAATTATTTTTTTATTTAAAAGTTTAAATTTTGTTTGAATTAAATTGAAAATTATTGCTAATATTAAAATATTAGCAAAACCTTTAGGCTCCCACATAAATCCCGAATTCCTCAAGCTTGATCCATAGCCATTAATTGTAAAGAATAAATTATTTGCAAAAACTTCATTTTTGTAACTAAGGAAATTAAGATTATGCTGTACAATTCCGATTATATCAAACATAAAATCATAAAATAAGAGTTGAAATACAAATAGTGGTATACTTATCAATGCTCCATAATAAACTATTTTTTGAAAAATTTTAAAAAAAGAGAAGCCAATAAGCTTTATTGAAACATATGCATAAATAAATTTTATGTAAATATATATGGACAGAAAAATATCAATCCAACCAAAGCTGATAAAATAAACTATAAGGGTAAAAAAATATACAATAGAAAAATTTATGAATAATCGTTCTACTTTTAATTTTCTATTATAAAAAATAATTAAAAGAGGTATTAAAAATATGATTGTAGTTATCGGAGAAAAAGCTAAAATTGAAGCTTGACTACTTTTGAAAATTAACAATAATGTAATAAAAAAATTCTCTTTTTTAATTTTACTACAATTTTCATAATCTTTTAGTTTCATTTTCCCTTCGAAGCATTTAAAATTAAGAAGAAGTAGATCAAATACATAAATGTATAAGACAAACTATAACCCACCACCGAAAGATATGAAGATTCGTAAAATATACCTAAATAAATTCCTAGTGACGTTAAAGTTAATAATCCAATTTGCCAGTATAGATTATAGTTTTGCTTTCCAGCAATGTATAATGTGTAAGAAAGTGGTCTCAAAGAAAACTGTAAAAAAAACATTGGCATCATGTATTTTGCAAAATTACCTGCCTGTTTCCATTCAATACCAAATAAAACTTCAAAAAGATAGGGGGCAAAAAAAAACATGAATAATGTTGGTATTAAACCAATCAGAAATAATTTTTTAAAAGTTGATAAACAAATATCGTAACAATTTCCTACTTTATTATAAGCCTCAGAGGCCTTTTGTTTATAAACCTCAAGAGTTGAACCAGAAATAAACTTTACTGGTATTGCTAAGACTCTTTGAGTTAAAGAAAACTGACCTACAATATAGTCTCCGAAAAAGAAAGAAAATAGTATTACCGGATTTTGACTTGTATATGTACTGATTAAATCGGCAGGTAAAGAAAATTTTGGAAAATCACTATATAATTTCAATTGATTTACAGCATTATTTTTATCAAAATTTTGTCTTGATATTGCATTTTGTAAATAAACTGTTTCAACTATTTGAGCGATAATATTTGCAAAAAGGAAAACCAAAAGATCATCAAAAATTATCCCTCCTGTTATTAATAATAATGTTAATACAATGGATTTAATTAATGTTGCAATTGATATTCTCTTAAAATTTTTTTTTCTTACTAGCCAAGATCTGTAGATAAAAAAAAACCCGTTAAAAATTATAAAAAGAGGTAAGAAAAATAGAAAATATTCAAACTTAGGTTTTGAAATTAAATTTAAAATTTCTTTACTAAACAAAATTATAATTATGAGAAGAATAATTGCAAAATAAATAACTATCTTCTTTGTTATTCTCATAATGTCATATGAATCAGAGTCTTTTTTAGGTAAAACAATTGAATGCTCATATCTAAAAGTTGATATTACTACTAAAATATGAACTAGGGATATATAAAATGCTATAACTCCGAAATCGTCTGGAGGAAAAATTCTGGTTATTATTAAGGAACCACAAAACAAAACAACTTGGGCTAAAAATACCCCACTCATCAAAGTAACAATATTTTTTAAATATTCATTGTTATTAAACATATTTTAAATCTATTGTTTAAAAGGATGTTTTGCTAAAATTTCTTTAGAAAGTGGATGATAATCCCCTTTTAATCCTATCGGCTTAGAATTTCTAATTTCATGGACAATCTCAATGGCAGGGCGTGAATCTTCTATTCCAAAACCTTTATTTTTAAGAATAGATTCATAAACCCGTGTGTGTAGGTCTGTAAAACCGCCGCTAAATTCTAACTCCTCTCCTTCAATTGTTATAGATCGATATGTTCTATCACCTTTCACCTTAATTTTTTCTGGCAACAAATCATAATTTATAGACAAAAACCAACGTACTCTAGCTCTTTCAAATTCTAAATATCCAGATGCTCTATCATGAGTTTGGACATGAACATCATTTCTTTTTACTTCACCAAAAACCCATGATAACATGTCATAAAAATGAACACCTATATTAGTAGCAATTCCCCCCGATTTTTTATTATTTCCTTTCCATGAAGTATAATACCACATACCTCTTGAAGTTAAATATGTTAAGTCAATTTCGAAAATTTTATCATTTGGAGCAGAATTTACCCTTTCTTTTAAATCTAGAATTGTTTTGTGATGTCTTAATTGTAAAATATTCCAAACACGTTTACCAGACTCGGCTTCCATCCTTTTCAAAGCATCTAGATTCCATGGATTTAATACTAATGGTTTTTCACATATTGCATCAGCACCCATTCTTAAAGCCATTCTTATGTGAGAATCATGTAAATAATTTGGAGTACATATAGAAATATAATCTAACTCAATAGATTTATCGTATTTGAGTTTTTCTATATGTCTATCAAATCTTTCTGTCTCAACAAAAAAAGCTGCATCAGGGAAATAACTATCCATTATTCCAACACTATCAAATATATCAAGTGCCGCTAATAAATTATTATTAGTGTTTTTTATAGCTTGCAAATGTCTTGGGGCAATATATCCCGAAGCACCAACTAATGCGAAATTTTTATTCATCAATTTTCGATACTAAGTTATTAACTAATTTATATCTAGAGCCTGTTTTATCACATATTGCTAAACCATCATTATCAAACGATAGTTTTTTACCAAATTCACTCATCCATCCAATTTGTCTTCCTGGATTTCCCACAATGAGTGCATAATCAGGAATCTTCTTGGTAACAACAGCTCCTGCACCTATAAACGCATATTTTCCAATATTATTTCCACACACTATAGTTGCATTTGCACCAATAGATGCTCCTTTTTTAACAACAGTTTTCATATACTCATCTCTTCTGACAACTCCGCTTCTTGGGTTTATCACATTGGTAAAAACCATGGAAGGTCCAAGAAAAACATCATCATCACATATAACTCCTGTGTAAACAGATACATTATTTTGAATTTTTACATTATTTCCTAATATGACATTAGGCGAGATAACAACGTTTTGACCAATGTTGCAATTTTTTCCAATAGTACAATTCTTCATAATGTGAGAAAAATGCCAAATTTTAGTATCGTTACCAATTTTACATGGGAAGTCTATATAGGAGCTTTCGTGAACAAAATATTTTTTTTCTTTCATTACTTAATGTGATATTCTATAATCTCGAATTAACCTGATCTCTTGGAAAAAAAGCTTTTAAATCATACACAATACTATCTTTATATTTTTTTATTAAGCTCAAATCTATATTTGAAAACTTTTTGTGCGCAACAGCTAGTAAAACTCCATCATATTTGTTATTTATTTTTTCAATCAATTTAATTCCGTATTCTTTAAAAACCTCGTTAGCGTTAGCCTCATAATCATGGACATCAATGATTAATCCAAATTCTTTTAATTCATTGTACACATCAATAACCTTAGTATTTCGAATGTCAGGACAATCTTCCTTAAAAGTTAGACCTAAAATTAAAATTTTGGAACCCTTAATAGGCCTACCAGTTTTGATTAACATTTTAATCATTTTATTAGCGACAAATTTTCCCATATTATCATTTACACGCCTTCCACTCAAAATAACCTCGGGATAATAACCAAGATTTTGAGATTTATATGCCAAATAATAAGGATCAACTCCAATACAGTGTCCACCGACTAAACCGGGTTTATACTTTAAAAAATTCCACTTTGTACTTGCCGCATCAATAACATCTTGAGTGTCAATATCGATTAGATCAAAAATTAAGGCTAGTTCATTTACAAATGATATATTCAAATCTCTTTGAGCATTTTCAATCGCTTTGCTAGCCTCTGCAACTTTTATACTAGAAGCCTTAAAAGTACCTGCATCAATTATAGAACTATATAAATCATCGATGAAATCGGCAATTTTCGGGGTTGAGCCTGAGGTTACTTTTTTAATCTTAGTCAATGTATTTACCTTATCACCCGGGACAATTCTTTCAGGTGAGTATCCACAGTAAAAATCAGAGTTATATTTTAGTCCACTAGCCTTTTCCAATATCGGAATACAAATCTCTTCTGTACATCCTGGAAATACTGTGCTTTCATATATAATAATATCACCACTACTGATTATTTCTCCAATCATTTTAGATGCAATCTCTAATGGCTTTAAATCTGGAGTTTTATACTTATCGATGGGTGTTGGGACTGTTACAATATATATATTTGAATTTTCAAGGTCTTTTATTTCTGAGGAGAATGATAAACTAATAGAATTTTTTATTTTTTCAGGTGAAGCCTCATTGGTACGATCAATAAATTTTTTTAGATCCTCAATTCTACTCAAATTAATATCATAACCAATTGTTGGATATTTTTTTCCAAACTCAATTGCCAAAGGCAAGCCAACATATCCTTGGCCTATAATCGCAATTCGAAGATCTTCAAGGTTCATTTAATTAGTTTGTTTTAGATCAGTTATTAACTTAATCTGTGCAAATATCAAAAAATCAGTAATAATATACGATTTTATATGACTAATTTTTGAAATATTTAATCGTATGCGCCAATCCTTCATCCAATTTTGACTTTGGGGACCATTCTAACTTTTTGATTGCCAAGGATATATCAGGTTTTCTTCTGATAGGGTCATCTTTTGGTAATTGATCAAAAATTAATTTAGATTTAGAGTTAGTTAATTTTATAATCTTTTTAGCTAATTCTAATATTGAAATTTCATGAGGGTTTCCAAGATTTAAAGGTCCTATAAATTTGTCATCAAAATTCATCATTTTAATCATTCCATGAATTAGATCATTAATAAATTGAAAGCTTCGTGTTTGATTACCATCTCCATTTATGGTTAAATCTTTATTACTCAAAGCTTGACAAATAAAATTTGAAACAACTCTTCCATCATTTTCAGCCATATTGGGGCCATAAGTGTTAAATATTCTAATAATTTTAATTTTTAAATTATGTTGTCTGTGATAATCCATAAAAAGAGTTTCAGCACATCTTTTTCCTTCATCATAACAGGACCTTAACCCTAATGGATTAACATTTCCATTATATGATTCTATTTGAGGATGAATTTTAGGGTCCCCGTAAACCTCACTCGTACTTGCTTGTAGTATTTTAGCATTATTTTTTTTTGCTAAACCAAGCATATTAATAACGCCTAGGGTACATGTTTTAATTGTCTTTATTGGGTTAGATTGATAATGTACTGGGGAAGCTGGACATGCAAGATTGTATATTTCGTCAAGATTGTCAATATTTAAAGGCTTTGTAATATCGTGGTGTAAGAATTGAAAGTTTGGACATTCAATCAATTTAGATATATTATTTTTAGAACCAGTATGTAAATTATCAACACAAATTACTTTATGACCTTTCTTTAGAAGGTTATCACATAAATGAGAGCCGATAAACCCTGCACCGCCAGTAATCAAAATTTTCTTTGACATCATTTTTTTCCTAGGCCAATATAATTGAATCCAATGTTTTTCATAAATTCAGCGTTTAAAATATTTCTTCCATCAAAAATATAGGCAGGTTTACTCATATTTTTATATACTTTCTTCCAATCAAAATTTACAAATTCATCCCATTCTGTTGTTATTGCAATAACATTAAATTTATTCAACTTACTTGGTAGATCGTTTAGTACTGTTACAAGATTTCTATCAAAATTATCATTAACTAATTTCAAATCATTAATGATCTGATCAGAACCAATTTTAGGATCATAGATTGATAGATTTAATCCTTTCTTTATAATATTACTAGCTACATATATAGCAGCAGATTCTCTTGAGTCGTTTGTATCTTTCTTGAACGCCCAACCAAGGAGGATAATATTTTTTAATAATTTTTTTTGACTAACAATTGAAGTAATTTTTTGTGCAAACCTATTTCTTTGATGCTGATTTATTATCAGGATTTGTTCCCAATAATCAGCCACTTTATGTAACTTTAATGACCTAGCTATGTAAACTAAATTGAGTATATCTTTTTGAAAACAACTACCACCGAAGGCAACTGAAGTCTTTAAGAAACTTGAACCAATTCTTGTATCCATACCAATAGCTTTTGAAACTTCATCAATATCAGCTCCGGTTTCTTCACATAATTCTGATAGAGAATTAATTGAGGAAATTCTTTGAGCTAAAAAAGCATTGGCAGTTAATTTTGAAAGTTCAGAAGACCAAAGGTTAGTAGTCAATATATTTTCATTTGGAACCCATGACAAATAAATTTCAACTAAAGATTTTATAGCATTTCTACCAGATATTGTAGAGTTATCTCCACCAATAATGACTCTATCGGGAATTTGTAAATCTCTCATAGCGGTTCCCTCAGCTAAAAATTCTGGATTTGATAAAATTTCAAATTCAACAGAACTATTTGAATCTAAAATTAATTTTATCTTTTCAGATGTTTTAACCGGAACAGTTGATTTCTCAACAACAATTTTATTTGATTTAGAATATTTAGCAATTTGCAAAGCACAAGCTTCAACATATTTAAGATCGGCAGCGTAACCCTTACCTTTTCCCTTTGTTTTAGTAGGAGTATTGACAGAAATAAAAATCATGTCAGACTCAGCAATGTTTTTTTGAATATCTGTTGAAAAAAATAAATTTTTACCCCTTACGTCTTTAATTACTTCCTTTAATCCAGGCTCATAAACAGGTAAATCATTTAAATTAGATGAATTCCAGGCATTGATTTTTTTTTCATTAATATCTACAATTGTAATACTAATTTTAGGGTTTTTTTGAGCAATTACAGCCATAGTTGGTCCCCCGACATAACCAGCACCAATGCAGCAAATCTTGTTTATTTTCATTTAAAAAAATCAATTACTTTATTAATAATATAATCCTGGTTTGAATTTTCAAGCTCGGTATGTATAGGTAATGAAATAACATTCTCAGCAAGATATTCAGTATTTTCTAAATGATAGTCTGATTTAGAATACTTTTTAAATGCATTTTGTTTGTATAATGGAATTGGGTAATATATCATTGAAGGAATATGATTTTCTTCTAGATATTTTTTTAATAAATCTCTCTTTCCAGCACTTAGAATTTTTAAAGTATACTGATGATAGACATGATCAGAATTTTCTATTAAAAAAGGTGTTTGAATTTCTTCAATATTTTTAAAAGCTTCATTGTATATATTAGCCATAATATTTCTATTTCGATTGTATTCATCTAGATGTTTCAATTTGACATTCAAAATTTCTGCTTGAATAGAATCTAGCCTTGAATTACAGCCGATAATTTTATGATGATATTTTTTATTTTGTCCATGATTAGCAGCTAAAAATATTTTTTCTGCCAATATAGAATCGTTAGTAAAAATTGCTCCACCATCACCAAATGCACCAAGATTCTTTGATGGATAAAAAGATGTTGTACCAATATTCCCAATTGTTCCTGTAAAACTGACTTTATTTTTTGACGAGTTGTATTTACATCCAATTGCCTGAGCATTATCTTCTACTACTTTTAAATCAAATTTTTCAGCTAAATTCATTATAGGGTCCATATCACATGATTGACCGTATAAATGGACTGGTACAATTGCCTTTGTTTTTTCATTTATAAGAGGTTCAATATTTTCAGCAGTAACATTGAATGTATCAATATTTACATCACACATTACAGGAATTAAACCTAATATAGCTGCAGCTTCAGCAGTTGCCACATATGTCCAAGCTGGACATATTACTTCATCTCCTGGCTGTAAGTCCAATGCCATAAATGCAATTTGTAAAGCGTCGGTACCATTGGCACATGGAATTACATGCTTAACATTTAAATATTTCTCTAAATTGCTTGAAAATTCTTTAACAATGGGCCCATTAATTAATTTTCCAGACTCTATAGTTTGGATTATATTTTTATCAATTTCACTCTTTATCTTTTGATATTGACCCATTAGGTCAACCATATTTATGTTCATATTATTGATTTTTGTTAATATCTATAATTTTCAGACTTGAATGGACCTTCTTTTTCAACTCCAATATATTTAGATTGAATATCATTTAGTACAGTAAGTTCTACCCCAAGCTTGGAAAGGTGTAGCTTGGCAACCTTTTCATCTAGATGTTTTGGCAGAGTGTATACCTTATTTTCATATTTTGACGAATTATTCCATAGTTCAATTTGAGCTAATATCTGGTTTGTAAAAGAATTACTCATGACAAAACTGGGATGTCCTGTAGCACAACCAAGATTTACCAACCTTCCTTCCGCTAATACTATGATATCTTTACCATTAATAGTGTATAAGTCAACCTGTGGCTTAATTTCTTTTTTTGTGTGAGCATAATTTTTATTTAACCAAGACATGTCAATTTCATTATCAAAATGACCAATATTACAAACTATGGATTTATCCTTCATAGATTTGAAATGAATATCTTTTACAATATCTCTGTTACCAGTTGCCGTAATTATTATATCTGAATCTTCTATCACTGTTTCTAACTTCTTAACATCATATCCGTCCATTGCAGCTTGTAATGCACAAATTGGATCAATTTCAGTTATTGTAACAATACTTCCTGCAGATTTAAAGGAAGCTGCAGTCCCTTTTCCTACATCACCATATCCACATACAACAACTCTCTTGCCTGCCATCATCACGTCTGTAGCCCTTCTCACAGCATCAACAGCACTTTCTTTACATCCATATTTGTTATCAAACTTACTCTTGGTAACCGCATCATTAACATTGATTGCAGGAAGTTTTAATGTACCATTTTTCATTCTATCATATAATCTAAGTACTCCTGTAGTTGTTTCCTCTGATAATCCTTTAATATTTTTAATTAGTTCTGGATATTTATCAAATACCATATTTGTTAAATCACCACCATCATCTAAAATCATATTAAGTGGTTTTCTGTCTTTTCCAAAAAATAAGGTTTGCTCAATACACCAATCAAACTCCTCCTCGCTCATGCCTTTCCAAGCATAAACCTGAACTCCTGTTTCTGCGATAGCAGCTGCTGCATGATCTTGGGTTGAAAAAATATTACATGAACTCCAAGTAACTTCAGCGCCAAGTTCAATTAAAGTTTCTATTAAAACTGCTGTTTGAATTGTCATGTGAAGACAACCAGCAATTCTAGCTCCCTTCAAAGGCTTTTCTTTCTTGTATTCAGACCTTAGAGCCATCAGTCCAGGCATTTCAGCTTCGGCTAATTTTATCTCTTCTCTTCCCCATTTAGCTTGGTTTATATCTCTAACCTTAAATGGCATATATTCAATATTGCTTTTGATCATTGTGCTAATTTAAAAAGTTTTTTAATTTTTTCTACGTAATCTAGTTTTTCCCAGTTAAATAATTCTAAATCAAATTCCACAGATTTGTTTTCTGAATTAATAAAAGTTTTTTTAAGTTTTCTTGGCTTCCTTCCCATGTGACCATAGGCGGCAGTTTCAAAATATATTGGCTTTCTTAAGTCGAATAATTTTTCAACTGAATATGGCCTTAAATCAATTATACTTCGAATCATTTCTGAAATTTTACCATCAGACAAGCTGACTTTTGAGGTACCATAAGTATTAACATATAATGCAACGGGCTCTGCAACTCCAATAGCATAACTTATCTGAACAAGAGCTTCTTCACAAATTCCAGCGGCTACAATATTTTTTGCAATATGTCTTGCAGCGTATGCTCCGCTTCTATCAACTTTAGATGGATCCTTGCCAGAGAAGGCTCCACCTCCGTGTGCTCCCTTACCCCCGTATGTATCAACTATAATCTTTCTTCCAGTTAAACCAGTATCTCCATGTGGTCCACCGATAACAAACTTTCCTGTTGGATTAATAAAGTATTCAATATTATTATGGAATAGTTTTTTCAGATTGGGATTTTTGCTTAATATCCTTGGAATAAGGATATTTATCATATCAGATTTTATCTTGCTAAGCATTTTATCCTCATCTTCAAAATCATCATGTTGCGTAGAAATAACTATAGTTTTTATTTTTTTTGGTTTATTTTCATCAGAATATTCAATAGTAACTTGAGACTTTGAGTCCGGTCTTAAATATTTTATATCATTATTCTCCCTTCTCAAAAGTGCTAATTCTTGTAAGATTTTATTTGAAATATCTAAAGCAAGTGGCATAAAATTTTCCGTTTCATTAGATGCATAACCAAACATTATTCCTTGATCGCCTGCACCTTGATCTTCGTCAGTACTTTTAACAACTCCACGATTTATATCATCTGATTGCTCATGAATCATTGATAATATTCCACAAGATCTGTAATCAAACTTATATTCACTTTTGGTGTAACCAATACTTTTTATTACATCTCTTGTAACCTTTTGAACATCAACATAAGTATTGGATTTTACCTCACCCGAAAGAATTACTTGACCTGTTGTTACAAGTGTTTCACAAGCAACTTTTGCATTGGGATCAAAAGCAAGAAAATTATCCAAGATTGCGTCACTAATTTGATCTGCAATTTTGTCGGGGTGTCCTTCACTAACGGATTCAGATGTAAATAAGTAACTCATATAATACAAAAATACCTCTTAAAAAGACGAAAAAAAAATAAAAATGTATAATTAAAATAAGAAGCTTTCTATATCAAAATGTAGTGACTCATCAACCATTTTTTTCCATTCATTATCTCCATTTTTGATTGATTCTCTGATTTTAGTTGCTGAAATAAACATAGCTCCACTATTTGAAGGTGGTTGATATTCGTTAATTTCATAACCCACACCTCTACCATAATTAACTGATTCAATATCAGGAATAACCATAACTTTCACATCGTCATCATAAGCTGCATGATATTTTTGTATCATACTCACTGTTTGTTCAGTGGTAAATGGATTTTTTTCGTCTGGCTCAATATCTCTTACCATTATTAGAACAGGAACCCCCTGTTTTAACTTTTGTTTTATTAATTCTATGTGGCCATAATGGTAGGGTTGATATCTGCCAACAAAGATTGCATACTTTTTATCATTATTTTTTGTAGGCTCTCCTCCGTGATTAATTTTATTCCACATATTATAATATTTATAACTTTAGTTTGTTAATTATATGCTCAACTGACTTTTCAATTGTCATATTCTTTATTTCAATTTCAGCGTTTTGAGGTTCTTCATAAGGTGCATCAATGCCGGTAAAACCTCTTATCTCACCATTTATCGCTTTCTTATAAAGACCTTTAGGATCTCTTTCAATACACTCTTCTAAGGGAGTGTTAACAAAAATTTCAATGAAATCATTCCCTATCAATTTTCTAGCTTTATTTCTATCGTCAATGTAAGGAGAAATAAATGCAGTCATAACTAATTTTCCAGAATCAGCAAATAACTTAGCAACTTCACTAATTCTTCTTATATTTTCTTTTCTGTCTTCCGGAGAAAAACCAAGATCTTTATTTAAGCCCATTCTAATATTATCTCCGTCTAAAATGTAGGTGTTATATTTACTATAATTTAATTTTTCATCAAGGGCATTAGCTAATGTAGATTTGCCAGAACCGGATAAGCCTGTAAACCATAATACTTTACCCTTATGACCACAAATATGTTCTCTTTTTTCTCTAGAAACTGTAAAGTTGTGTTTAGTTAGGTTAGTTGACATAAATATTATTCAGAGAACGCAAATCTAAGAAAATTATTATGCTGAATATGAATCTGAACTAAATTATTTATAAAGAAATTTTATACAACTTAGGTTTTCCAAACAATTCAGCCTCTGAGGTAATCCAAAAATTACTTTTGTCAATTATTTTGATTGACTCAACCTGGCTTTTTCCAATTGGAATTTTAAATTTATTTATTTTTATATTTTCTAGCCTAGTTGGATCAAAGTTTTCTATTAATAACAGAAAGTAATTATTAAAATCCGAGGTAGATGTAATTGCAAGTAACTTCATTTTATTATTAAAATCCGCCGCTGTTACTATTGACTCGACATCTATTTCTCCTATTAATTCTGCTTTATAATTACCTGATTTTTTAGGAAGCTTATATATTTCAGTGATTTTTTTTGCTCTATTTTTTGTAAAAATCAACAGGAAATCACCAAAAGAAATTAACCCTTCAGCATCGTAAATTGACAGCTCCTTAAAACTAAAATCATCTTGTTCTGGATAATAAAAGTTAATAATCTCAAAAGAATTATTTTCAGGGCTTATCGGAGTTTTAATAATCCGCAAATTATCCCTTATATCAAAATTATTTCCAATATCGGCTATATAAATAAATTCTTCATCCGCAGTCAAATCTTCCCAATCATTATTTTTTAAACCATTAAACATTCTTCTAAAGAGCATTTCACCATTTTTGTTTAGATAATATAAATTTGATGGATTTCCTGAATCATTAATAGTGATTAGGTTTTCATTGATAATCTCTAATCCAGAGGTTTCATAAACCGAACTTGGTAGGTCAATATCAGAAATTATAGTTTGAGCAGTTAGATTTGTTAAAGAAAAAAAGAATATAAGAATGTGGCCCAGGGAGGATTCGAACCCCCAACCCTCAGAGCCGAAATCTGATATTCTATCCAGTTGAACTACTGAGCCTTTTTCTCTCAAGATAAAAATTCTCTTACAATTGTTGAAATCATCTTGCCATCAGCCTTTCCAATTAACTTTTTTGTTGTAATCCCCATCACTTTGCCCATATCCTTCATGCCTTCAGCTTTAGTTTCATCAACAATTAATTTCACTATTTCCTTTACCTCATCATAGGATAATGCCTTTGGTAAAAATTGTTGAATAACCTCTGCTTCTCTTAATTCAGGTTCAGCCAAATCACTTCTTCCTTGCTTTAAATAAATATCAGCACTGTCTTTTCTTTGTTTAATAAGTTTTTGAAGTAGTTTCATTTCATCATTAACAGAAATTTCAAAACTTGATGATTTCTGTGTCTTGTGTAATAAAATAGCTGACTTAATGGCTCTTAATGCGGTTAGTGCATTTTGATTTTTATTTTTCATTGCCTCCTTCAAGGCAGTAGTTATTTTTAATTCTAAACTCATTTTAATCTACATTATCGTGTAAAAAAGAATTATTTTTTCTGATTTTTGTTTCATCATTCTCATCTGTACTTATTGATGTTCTTGAAATTTTATTTTCGTCATTATTGATATTTTCATCAAGATTTATACCTCTTCTTTTGTAAGCGGGCTCGTTTTCAATATCATCAATTTTTGAATTGTTAAACTTATAATTAAATTCTTTCATTCGCAACCTTCTTTCTGTAGATCTTTGTTTTTGAAAATTGGAAATTGATGAGTTGTAAAGCTTACTTTCAATTCTATTTTCTAGGCTATCTACCTCTTCATCATTGTTCGCTTCAGTTTTTTCAGCATTTATTTTACTTTCAATTTCAATTATTGGTTCAAATAATATGTGCTCATCCAGCTCGTGATTAGCATCACCATCTTCAGTTATATTTTCAGCTTGAATAACTTCAGAATTACCATTAACCTCAATATTCATTGTGTCTGTTTCATTTGAATAATCTTGATTAGTTAAATCATTATCATTATTTTCAAATAGTGACCATTCGATAACTGAAGATTCACTATCCGAATCTCTTGTTTCTTTATCGTTTTGATCAGAAATTTCAATTTCTTGAAAATCTTTATTATTTATTGAATCTTTTGTGCCTAAATCTTGTTGAATTATTTCTTGATCAGTTTCATTGTAAATATCATCTTCAAGATCATTTAACACATGTACAATTTTTTCATCATTTTCTGGCAACTTATTAAGATCATTTTCCTCATCAGATTCTTTTTCATGAATGTCATCTTCTAAATTATGTCTAATTTCAATATGATCATCTTTATTTAGGTTTTTTATATTTTCGTCAGAAATTTGTGAAAATAAATTGTCTTCCTCCAAATCATGTACAATTTTTTCTGGCTCAGTGTTTGATATTTCATTTTGCTGATCAGCATTAAATCCAGTTGCGATTACAGTGACTGAAATTGAATCCATTAACTCACTATCTTCACCTACTCCCATTATTATGTTTGCACCATATCCGGCCTGCTCTTGAATATAATCATTAATTTCCCCTATCTCGTCAATTGTGATTTCTTCATTTCCAGAAACAATTAGTAACAATACATTTTTAGCACCTAATATGCGATTATCATTAAGGAGGGGTGAATCCAATGCTTTTGAAATAGCCTCATTTGCTCTGTTATTCCCTGATGATGAGGCTGCACCCATTATGGCTGTTCCACTATTACTTAAAACCGTTTTTGCATCCTTTAAATCAATATTTTGGGTATAATGATGAGTTATTACTTCGGCAATTCCTTTAGACGCAGTTGACAATACTTCATCTGCTTTGGAAAATCCTGCCTTAAAGCCTAGATTTCCATATACTTCTCTCAATTTATTATTATTAATTATAATAAGAGAGTCAACATGCTGTCTTAATTTTTCGATACCAACCTGTGCCTGATCATTTCTTATTTTTCCTTCAAAGTTAAAGGGTGTAGTAACTATTCCAACAGTTAAGATATTCATTTCTCTTGCCATTTTTGCTATAATAGGTGCAGCCCCTGTTCCAGTTCCCCCACCCATTCCAGCAGTGATAAATACCATTTTAGTATTAATATTTAGCATTGACATTATATCGTCAGCACTTTCTAATGCTGCTTTTTCTCCAATTTCAGGATTTGCACCTGCACCTAATCCCTCAGTCAAATTAACCCCCAACTGAATTTTATTTGGAACTCCGCTATTATTTAAAGCTTGGGCATCAGTGTTACAAATGACAAAATCAACTCCTTTAATACCTTGACGATACATGTGATTAATTGCATTACTACCTCCTCCTCCAACTCCAATTGCTTTGATTACATTAGATTGATTTTTCGGTAAATCAAAGCTTATTCCTAAATCTAAATTTTCATCCATTTTAAAATTATTTTATATTATTCAGCTTTATCCAAAAATTCTTGCAAATTTTTGGTTAGTTTTTCCAAAAATGATACTCGCTTTATTTTTGATTTATTTTGTTCTTTACCAGCTGTATTTTGTTTATCATTTTCTAAATCTTCTTGTTCTTTATTTTCTTTTATGTCTTCTTCATCTAAACTATCTTCCTTGTATTTTTCTAATCTTGTTAGACCATCCATCACCAGACCAACAGCAGTAGAGTATAATGGACTAGTAACATCTTTATCTGTGTCTCCAGCAAGATGTTCATTTGGATATCCTACCCGAGTATCCATTCCAGTAACATATTCAACCAGCTGCTTTAAATGATTTAATTGACTTCCACCTCCAGTCAAAACAATTCCAGCAATCAATTTTTTCTTCTGATCTTCATGACCATAATTTTTAATCTCTAAATAAACCTGTTCAATAATTTCCACAGTCCTAGCATTAATGATTTTTGATAAATTCTTTAAGGATATTTCTTTTGGATCCCTTCCTCTTAATCCAGGAATTGATACAATTTCATTTTCTCTGTTTTCACCAGGCCAGGCAGATCCAAATTTTACTTTAAGTAATTCGGCTTGTTTTTCAATTATTGAACATCCTTCTTTTATATCTTCTGTAATGACATTTCCTCCAAAAGGTATTACAGCAGTATGTCTAATGATTCCGTCCTTAAAAATTGCTAAATCTGTAGTGCCTCCCCCAATATCAATTAATGCTACTCCAGCCTCTTTTTCATCTTTACTTAGTACAGCGTTAGCTGACGCTAAGGGTTCTAGTGTAATTCCATCTAAGTCTAGGCCAGCACTTTTAATACATCTACCAATATTTCTGATTGAAGAAACTTGGCCTACAACTACATGAAAATTAGCTTCTAATCTTCCTCCATACATACCAACTGGTTCTTTAATTTCAGCCTGTCCATCCACTTTGTATTCCTGAGGCAAAACGTGAATAATCTCTTCTCCAGGTAACATAACTAACTTATGAACTTGATTAACTAAACGTTCAATATCTTCTTCGTCTATAACTTGTTCTGAGTTATTTCTTGAAATATAATCACTATGTTGTAAACTCCTGATATGCTGACCTGCAATACCCACTGTTACACCTTCAACTTTTATGGATGAAAGTTCTTCAGCTTCGTGAACAGCCTGTTGAATTGATTGTATTGTCTGGGTAATATTATTTACAACTCCTCTATGAACACCCAAACTAATTGATTTTCCAAGTCCTAAAATTTTAACTTTTCCATACTCATTGATTTGTCCTATCATAGCTACTATTTTAGTAGTTCCTATGTCTAATCCAATTGATATCATATTTTTTTTCATAATATTTACTATTTTACTCCAATAATTTGTTGTTTGAAACGCAAATTCAAACTGCTATATTTATTTATATCATTTTTTACATCAGACCTAATATATAAAGCCTTTAATTTTTTCATTTTTTCATTTAGCCTATTGTTTTTTCCTATCTCAATAATCGGCTTTAATTCTCTTAATTTTAAACTAATTTCATTATCATCACTGATAAATACTTTTGTTACATTTTTTTTTAGAAATTTATCATCATTTATAATATGAAATATTTTTGTTAAGAAGATTAAATCAGAATACTGATTATATCCAAAAATTAACGGAACATTTTTAGAATATAATCTTGACAAAGTCATAAAATTTGAGTTGTTATCTAAATAAAAAGTACTATCGTCAGTTATTATCCTAGCTATTGGTTGTTTTTGATTTATTATAAAATTCAATTCATTTCCAATTCCTTTATACACCTCAGACTTTTCTATATAATTATTCTTGTCAATTAACTTTTCTAGGCTATATGTTGATATGGAATCTTTTTTTATAAAAACTTTATCCATTAAAATACTTTTAACCGAATCTTTGGAAATAAAATAATTTGAGTCTGATTTAATTGAAATATTAATCTTTTCAATTTTTCTTGATTTGTTTATTTTATTGGTGAAATAAAATATTAATGATGAAATAACTAAAACAAGAAACAACAATATTTTTTTAAAATTATTCTGCATATACAAGATCATTTTTTATTTTTTCAACTTCATTTGCAATATCTCCTGCCCCTAAAGTCACATTCACTTTAAATCCAATTTTTTTGATATGGTTAGATAATTGTGATTTTTCACATAAAATTTTATATTTTGAACTAATCTTGGTTAATAAGTTTTTTGAATTAACTCCATGAATTGGTTTCTCTCTAGCTGGATAAATATCTAAAAGAATAACAGCATCAAACTTTGAAAGTTCGTATGCAAATTCATCTAATAAATCCCTTGTTCGAGAAAACAAATGTGGCTGAAATACAACTAAAAGATTATCATTTGGGTAAATTGATTTTAAAGTTTTAAATACTTGTTTTATCTCCTCAGGATGATGAGCGTAATCATCTATCAGTACCATGCTTTCTTTATCAATTTGATAAGAAAATCTACGTTTTACTCCTTTGAAAGTTGCTAGAGCATCTATAATTTGTTTAACAGAAACTTCCAGTTTCAAGGCAATGGAGATTGCAGCCGTTACATTCATTATATTATAATTACCCTGTAGTTTTATTTTTATATTTTTAATTTTTGAATCTTTAAAATGTAGATCAAATTGCGAAAAATTCTTTTTGCATTTGATGTTTTTAGCAACGTAATCTAAATTATCAGACGTTCCATATTTGATGGATTTAATATTTACCTGTTCATTTGAAATTAAAAAGCCTCCTTGAACCATATTATTTTTAAATTCTACAAATGCTTTATTTAACTTATTCAAATCTTCATAAATATCTAAATGATCAATATCCATTGAAGTGATACATGCATAGTTTGGCCTTAATTTCAAAAAAGATCTGTCAAATTCATCCGCCTCAACCAAAATATAATCTTCTCCATTGTACAAAAAGTTAGAATTATAGTTTTCCATAATTCCCCCAACAAATGCACAATAAGACACGTCGGCAACTTTTAATATGTGAGCTAATATAGCAGTGGTCGTAGTTTTCCCATGCGTTCCAGCAATAGCAATACATTCCCCATATTTTGAAATTATGCCTAAAACCTCAGATCTTTTGTAAATTTTAAAACCATTTTCATTAAAAACTTTAAGAAGCGAATGGGTTGTTGAAATTGCTGGGGTATAAACAACTAGCGTTTCTTTTTTTTGCTCAATAAATTCACTAATAATAAGTTCATTAGCATCGTAAATAATATTTGCTCCCAATTTTATAAGATCTTTAGTTATGAGCGTTTCCTCTTTATCATAACCAATAACCCTAATATTTTTTTTAATAAAATATTTGGCTAAGGAACTCATTCCAATTCCTCCAATACCAATGAAAAAAGCTTTATTTATTGATTTTATATTCAAGATTGTATTAATTTTTTTATTTCATCAACAATATCATGAGTAGCATTTAAAAAAGCTGTTTTCTTGATATTTTTTGAAAGTTTATTTCTTAGTTCTGAAGATGAATTTAATTCAGAAATCGTCTTTTTTAAATCATTAATATTTTTTTCTTCAACCAATAAAGCCCCCCCATTTTGTACTACCATTTTTGCATTTTTTAATTGATGATCTTCAGCTACATTTGGAGACGGAATAAATATTACTGGCTTTCCAACAATGGATAATTCTGATACTGCACTTGCGCCTGCTCTTGAAATAATAAAATCAGAGACAGAATAAGCTAAAGCAATATCATCTAGAAAACCACACAACTTCCCATCAAAAGAGATATTTTTTTGTTTATACTCATTATAATATAAGTTTCCACATTGCCATATTAGCTGCAAATTAATGTACTTTAAATAATCAAGAATTGAATAAATTGCTCTGTTAATTTCTCCAGAACCTAAACTACCACCAATTATTAGGAGTGTTTTTTTGTTGGGCTCTAGGCCAAAAAATTTAATTCCTCTTTCAAAAGAATCGGAATTTACAGAAACACTTGATCTTACAGGATTTCCTGTCAATACAATCTTATTTTTTGGAAAATATTGATCTAAATTTTCGTAAGCGACACAAATTTTATTAACTCTTTTTGATAATAATTTATTAGTGACACCTGGGTAAGAATTCTGCTCCTGGATTAATGTTGAAATATTAAGAAGGTTAGCTACATACGTTATTGGACCACTGGCATATCCTCCAGTTCCTATTACAATATGCGGTTTAAATCTTAGTATGATAATCAATGATTGAAAAAAACTAATCAATAATTTTAATGGAATAAAAATATTCTTTAAAAAATTATTTCTATTAAATCCCGAAATCCACAAACCCAATATTTCAAATCCATATTTTGGAACAATTTCCATTTCCATTTTATTATTGGCACCCACAAACAATATCTCTGAATTCATATCTCTTGACAATAATTCATTTGCAATACAAATTGCAGGAAATATGTGCCCCCCTGTTCCACCACCTGATAATATTATTCTCATTCTATTCATTTATATTGATTCTTTTAATATATCTAAAGGACCGTCCTCTTCTTCACTAATAATTTTTAACTCAGAACCATTCCTTACACTCTGAATAATTCCGATAGCAATACAAGTCATCCAAATTGATGTTCCACCACTACTTATTAATGGTAGTGGTTGTCCGGTAATGGGGAATAGTTCAACAGAAACTCCTATATTAACTACAGCCTGGAAAACTATTGGAATTCCAAGAGCTATTACTAATAATGACCCGAATACGCTAGAAGATTTATTTGAAATAATAATAATTCTAAGAAGAAATAATAGATAAACTGACAAGAGAAATAATCCTCCAATTAATCCATACTCCTCTATAATTATTGCAAAAATAAAATCTGATGAGGATTGTGGCAAAAAATTCTTTTGAACACTTTTCCCAGGCCCCAAACCTTTAACTCCGCCTGTAGCGATAGCTATTTTTGCCTTTTCAATCTGATAATTTTCATTAGTGTTTTCTTTATTTACAAAATTTTCAATTCTACTTTGCCAAGTGTCAACTCGATTTGGAAAAGCATCAGGAAAGAATTTTACACTTAGGATAAAAATTGCAAATATTGAAATCGCTGAAATTAATATTGCACATAATTGCTTGATGGGGTAGCCACCAATAAAACATAAAATAATTACCAGGCAAAATAGAATTGCAGCTGTTGAGAAATTGGCAGGCAATATTAGCAATAAAATGATTGAAACTGGTATCCATAATGGTAGGATGCTTTGCGTGAATTTAATTTTGAGGTTCTTGATTTTTGCAAGATATCTTGAAACATATATCATTAGCACCAAACCTGCCAATGTAGAGGGTTGAAATGTAAACCCTACAAAAGGTATTCGTATCCACCTATTTGTATTACTTAAAGAATCTGACATACTTGGTTGTAAAATAGTATACAATAGCAGTATAATAATTACTGGCATCATTAAAATTGAAATACCTCTAAAATAGTGATATGGTATTTTTTTAACCAGGTACATAAAAGTAAAACCAATTGATAAGTGAATAAAATGCTTAAGAAGAAAATTAAATGTATTTGTTCCACCTGACACATAAGCTAAATTACTTGAAGCACTATACACAGGTAGAAAAGAGAATATTGCCAATAAAAGCAAAATAGCCCATAGCGTTTTATCTCCTTGTATTTTATTTAAAAAATTATTCATTATAAATTTCTAACAGCTCTTTTAAATTGTCTTCCTCTGTCTTCAAAATCATGAAAAAGATCAAAACTTGCACAAGCCGGTGATAATAATACAGAATCTCCAGAATTTGAAATTTTATAAGCCTCTGTAACCGCATCTTCCATAGAATTTACCTCAACTATATATTCAACAATATTTTCAAAGTGATGTGTAATTTTAATATTATTAACTCCTAAACAAATAATAGCTTTTACCCTTTTAGTTACTACATCATTTAATTCAGAATAATCATTTCCTTTATCTACACCCCCTGCAATCCAGATAGTTGGTGCTTCCATTGATTCTAAAGCATAATATGCTGCATTAATATTAGTTGCCTTTGAATCATTAATATACTTTACTTTGTTAATTGTTAAAACATTTTCTAGTCGATGCTCTACACCTTGAAAATGCTCTAAACTTTTTCTTATCGTTTCTTTTCTTATATTCAATAAATTAGCAATTGTAGCAGCAGCCATCGCATTTTTAATATTATGTTTTCCTTTTATTAAAAATTTTTCTGTTGACATATTAATTTTATTTTTTTCTGTTATTATGTTTATTTTATTTTTTTCTAAATAAGCCCCACGTTTTACTTTTTTTTTTAAAGAAAATGGCAGAAGCTTAGACTTAATTTTTTTTGTTTTTATATACTTGTTTATGGTCTTACAATCAGAATCATATATTAAATAATCATCATGTGATTGGTTTTTAATTATTTTGAATTTTGAATCTACATATGCTTCAAAATTTTTATATCTATCAAGGTGATCTGGTGTTATCGACGTTATTATTGCAATATGGGGCTTAAAATTTTCAACCCCGTCTAGTTGAAAACTACTAACTTCAACTACACCAAAGTCAACAACCTCTTCACAAACACTTGAAAAACTATTACCAATATTTCCAGAAATTGAACAAGAAAAACCAGCGTCTGAAATAAGTTTATAAGTTAAAATTGCAGTAGTTGTCTTTCCGTTACTTCCTGTGACTCCAATTATTTTAGAATTACAATAGGTTGATGCAAACTCAATTTCTGAGATGATTTTAAAACGCTTTGATTCAAAGAATTTGACAATATCACTAGTATCTGAAATTCCTGGACTTTTTATCACCAAGTCTATATTAAGCTTCTTAGCATTTTCATGTGAATTCTCTTCAAAGTTTATTGCTGATTTTATTAATCTCTCTTTTATGGAATCTAATATTTTTCCGTTATCAGAAACAAATACACTATAATTATTCTTTTTAGCCAGTAATGCACAGCCCAATCCACTTTCTCCTGCTCCAATTATTAGTATAGTCATTATCTAATTTTTAGCGTTATGATTGAAAGAATCGCGAGAAAAATTCCCACTATCCAAAATCTGGTTACAATCTTACTTTCATGATATCCCTTCTTTTGAAAGTGATGGTGCAATGGTGACATTAAAAAAATTCTTTTTCCAGTTCCAAACTTTTTTCGAGTGTACTTGAAGTATAAAACTTGTATTATGACCGAAAGGTTTTCAACAAGAAAAATTCCACATATTAAGGGAATAAGCCACTCTTTTTTGACTGCTATTGAAATTACCGCTATAATCCCTCCAATTGTCAAACTACCAGTATCACCCATAAAAACTTGTGCAGGGAAAGTATTATACCAAAGAAATCCGACTAGTGATCCTACAAAAGCCGCTATAAATATTGTTATTTCACCAACTCTTGGGATATACATTATATTTAAATAATCTGAAAAAATTATGTTCCCTGAAACCCATGTGAAAACGCCAAGCGTTAACATAATTATTGCGGATGAACCAGCCGCTAACCCATCCAAACCATCTGTTAAATTGGCTCCATTTGAAACAGCCGCAATAATTAGTACAACAAAAAGAACAAAAACAATCCATGTGTATGATTCCAAACTAGGATTTATCCATGTGATTAAATCTGAATAATTAAAAACATTATCCTTCACAAATGGTATAGTCGTTTCAGTCGACTTATACTCTGAAAGATAATCAGCTGACTGAAGTTCAATTCCAAATAATCTTTCAGAGTATAAGTCGACTGGACTCTGATCTTTTACGGTTACATCAGGATGAAAAAATAGAGTAGCTCCAATAAATAAACCCAGCAAAACTTGACCTATAATTTTGTATTTACCTCTTAATCCCCCTTTATCGTTTTTAAATAGCTTTATGTAATCATCTACAAAACCAATAACACCCATCCACAGTAAAGTCACAATTAATAAAATGATGTATATGTTATTTAAGTTTGCAAAAAGAAATACAGGTATAATTGTAGCTAAAATGATAATTAATCCACCCATTGTTGGTGTTCCCTTTTTTTCTATTTGACCTTCTAACCCTAAATCACGTATTGATTCTCCAATTTGTTTTTTTCTTAAAAAATCAATTATTCTTTTTCCAAATATTGTAGATATTAAAAGGGATGTAATAATCGCGGCAGCGGCTCTGAAAGAAATGTAGGTAAACAAAGATGCTCCAGGAATTTGATATTGAATTTCTAAATATTCGAAAAAAGAATAAAGCATATTTTAATTTTTTTGGTTTAATAATTCTTTAATTGTCTGTAAGTCATCAAAGTCACTTTTCACCCCCTTCACCTCCTGAAAAGATTCATGTCCTTTTCCCGCCACCAAAATAATGTCATTAAATCTTGCAAATTGACATGCTGCTTTAATGGCTTCTTTTCTGTTTGATATTGAAATTGTCTTACCTGAATTTTCTGATTTTACTCCTTTTATCATTTCATTAATTATAACATCTGGGTCCTCAAACCTCGGGTTATCGCTGGTAAAAATTACTTTTGAACTTAAATTACTAGCTATATCTCCCATTAATGGTCTTTTTGATTTATCTCTGTTTCCTCCACACCCAACGACCGTTATCAAATTATTTTCTGAATTCTTAATCTCATTTATTGATTTTAATACATTTTCCAGTGCATCTGGAGTATGTGCATAATCAACAATTGCTGTAATTTTATTTTTTTTGTAAAATTGAAATCTTCCAGCTACTGGATCTAATAAGCTAAGGGTTTTGATGATTTCATTTTTTGGAATACCCAAAATTGTTGCGATTGCATAAGCTGATAAAATATTATATGCATTAAACTTTCCAACTAATTTTGACCAAAATTCTGATTTATTAATTTTTAATAACATACCTTCAAAAGATGATTCTAAAATTTTAACCTTGAAATCTGAAACAGAGCTCATGGAATAGGTGTGTTTTTCTGCAGGAGTGTTTTGAATCATTACTAATCCATTTCTGTCATCATTGTTAATTAATGCAAATGAGTTAGATCCAAGAGAATCAAAAAATTGTTTTTTAGTATCCCTATAATTTTCAAAAGATTTATGATAATCAAGATGATCATGAGTTAAATTTGTGAAAATTCCACCTTTAAATAATAAACCTTCAACTCTGCATTGATTAATTCCATGTGAACTAACTTCCATAAAACAATATCTAATACCATTACTGACCATTTGATTTAAATAATTATTTATGGTAAGTGAATCAGGTGTGGTTTGTGATGCAGAAAAGGATTTATTATCAATTGAAATTCTAATGGTGGATATTAGCCCAGCTTTAATCCCCAACTTTTTATATAACTCAAATAAAAGTGTTGCTACTGTTGTCTTTCCGTTTGTACCAGTTATTCCTATTAAATTTAATTTTGATGATGGATTTTCATAATAATTAGATGCCATGATTGCTAACGCTTTTCTGGTACAGGAAACCTTCACGTAAGCAATCTCATCAATAATTTCTTGAGGTAATTTTTCACATACAATCGTTTTTGCACCTAATTCAATTGCCTTTTGGATATAATTATGACCATCAACATTTACCCCATCAATTGCTATATATACATCCTCTGGATTAACCAATCTTGAGTCAAATTCGATTTTATTAAAGGATAATGGTATTTCCCCAATAATGGATATTATTTCAACTTCGTATAATATTTCCCTTAATAATTTCAAATTAGTTTAATTTTGATTTTTTGTCCTTTCTTCAACTTTGACCCTGGTTTAATCACTTGTCTTACCTCATTACCAGTTCCTTCAACTTTAATAGTAAATCCAGAATTTTCCATTATGGAAATTATGTCCATAAGCTCATATTTAGAAATATCAGGCATTATCATCCTCTCTAAATCAGAAATAAATGCTTGATCAATATTATTATCTTTTATCTCAATTAATTTGTAATCATAAACTTCCTCTTTAGGAATGCTAGAATATATTTTTTGAGCAATCTCTTTAAAAACTGGAGCAGCTACTACATTTCCATAGTATCCTTTTGATTTATTAGGCTTATTAATTACCACAATGCAAGAATATTTAGGCTTTTCAGCGGGAAAATATCCTGCAAAAGATGAGATGTAAAAAGATTCCAATTTAGTAGCTGGTTTGGCAGTTCCTGTCTTACCTGCCATAGAAAATTCCTTTGAATATATATTATTAGCTGTACCATGCTTCTTTTCAACAACATTTTTCATCATATTCTTAACTTTTTTAGCTGTCTCTACACTACACACTGACTCCAATATTGTATCTGTTTCAAATTTTTCTACAACACGATCAAATTGTTTGACTTCCTTAATAAATCTTGGTTTTACCATCACACCATTATTGGCAATTGCATTGTAAAAAGTAAGAGTTTGAAGAGGAGTTAGCTCAATCCCATAACCAAAAGCCATCCATGGTAGGTCAAGTCTATCCCAATTAACTTTATCAGAGGGATGTGTGAATTTTGGATTAGCCTCTCCAGGGATAGGTAAACCTAGAGGTTCATTAATTTTCATATCAAATAAGCCATCAACAAATTTCTTTTCGTCTTCTTTATAATTATCATTAATTATTTTTACCATAGCTGTGTTTGATGACACCTCAAATGCCTTGGCAACAGAAATTTTTCCGTATCCACCCTCTTTAGAATCTTTAACCGAATTTCCATAAAATTTTAAAATACCATATCCTGTATCTATTAAATCAGACGTATCTACAACTTTATCTTCCAGGGCTCTAACCATCGCCATTAATTTAAAAGTGGAACCAGGCTCTTGTGTAAATCCTACTGCATAGTTGCGCTTTTCGTAATATGTTCCCTTCGATGTCCTACCTAGATTAGAAATAGCTTTTATTTCGCCTGTTGATGTTTCCATAACAACAACACTTCCATATTCAGCCTCGTAATATTCTAATTGTTTTAATAATGCGTGATATGCTGCATCTTGAATTTCAATATTTAGAGTTGTATATAAGTCGTATCCGTCTATTGCTTCTCTTTGATTATTATCAAAAACTGGCTTCCAATTTCCTCCTGAAATTTTTTGTTTAAACTGCATACCATTCTCACCTTTTAAATATTTTTCACCAAGTGCTCCATCTAGTCCAACTCTAGTTGTTTTGCCAAAATCATCAGTTCTTTCATAGCCTACTGTTCTACTAACTTTGCCACGTAATATTCTCACTCTATCGGTATATTGCTCTTTAATAAAACCACCCTTATTCCCTCCTTTTTTAAATAGAGGAAAACTTTTAAATCTTATATAATCCGAGTAACTTAAATTTCTGGCAATAGACAGATATCTATTTGATTTTTTTCTTGCTTTCATCAAATTGTTTAACCACACTTCTGGTTTTTCTTCAAAATAATTTGCTAGTGAATCGGCTAATTGATGAATATTTTTATTAAAGTCGCTAGATTTTGGAGCAACTGCATCAAAAAAAATATTATATTTTGAAACTGAACTTAATAATAACTTTCCGTCATCAGAATAAATATTTCCCCTTATAGCGGGAACTTCAAAATTTTTAAATTCTCTTTTTTCTGATTTAGCTATTAACTCATTTCCCTTAATAAATTGAATATCTATAATTTGATAAATAACTGAGAAAATAATTACAACAAGCATTAAGCTTATAATGTATAATCTTGTTGTAATTATTTTCTTAGTTACTGACATTTATTATAATTTTAGTGGGTGGGACTTTTGATGTTATAAAACCTTCTTTAGACAATCTTTTTTTTATGGCTGACTCCATTTTCTTAGACATTAAATCTGTTCTTTTTTCTATAAATTTGGAACGTAATGATTTTATCTCCTCGTCTAAAATTGCAATTTTTATAACTTTTCTATCTACTGAGTGGGATGATGATATCATCACAATTGAAAGAATTAAAAACAGAAAAACGTATAACCAGTTTGATCTTGATTTTTCATCTACTAAAAAAGAACCTCTGATAATATCAAATATTTTATTTTTCATATAATCATATTTTTTGAGCAATTCTCAATTTTGCACTTCTAGATCTTACATTATTTTTAATTTCTTCATCGGAGGGAGTTATAAGCCCCCCAATTTTTTTAAATGGAACCTTAAAATTTCCAAAGAAATCTTTTTCTACTTCTGCTAAAAAACTTCCATTTTTTATATATCTTTTTACAAGTCTATCTTCTAATGAATGATACGAAATAACACTTAATCTACCCCCTGACACTAATAATTCTTTAGATTGTTCTAATAAAGATTTTAAGACACTTATTTCGCTATTTACCTCAATTCTAATAGCTTGATAAATTTTAGATAAATTTTTATTAAAATATTTTTTAGGGACTAATGGTTTAATTATATCATTTAAATCAAATGTTGTTTGGATTATATTTTTATTTCTTGAGGAAATAATTTTTTGTGAAATTTCCTTTGCATTATTTAACTCACCATAATCTCTTAAAATTTTGTAAAGATTTTCGTTAGAATAGTTATTAATAATCTTGCGTGCATCAAGCTTATTTTTTTTATCCATTCTCATGTCTAGCTTAGCATTAAACCTGTAGGAAAAACCTCTTTCAGGCTTATTAATTTGAAATGATGAAACACCTAAGTCTGCAAGTATTCCATTAACTTTTGAAATTCCTAAATTTTTTAGAAATTTCTTCATGTACTTAAAATTTTCATTAATGAAGTAAAAATTATTTTCATTTAAATTATTTTGCTTCGAATCAGGGTCTTGATCAAATGAAATTAACTTACCTTGCGCTGAAAGATTCCTCAAAATCTCTGCACTATGCCCTCCTCCACCAAAAGTTACATCAACATACACCCCATCATCTTTAATTTTTAAGCCCCTAACAGATTCATTAAGAAGAACTGGATTGTGATAAGCTTCATTCATCTTCACCCATAACTTCTTCAGCCAACTTAGCAAAATCATCTCTAGAATCTGCAATTGCTTTTTCATAACTTGATTTATCCCATATTTCGATTATGTTAACAGAGGTAGAGAGTGTAACGTCCCTATTAATATTTGAAAATTCTATCAAATCTCTAGGGATTAACAACCTTCCGTTACTGTCTAGTTCAATAAATTTTACGCCTGCAGTAAACCTTCTGATAAAATCATTATTCTTCTTTTTAAACCTGTTAAGTGAATTGACCTTTTTTATTAACTCTTCCCATTGTTCCAAAGGATACAGCTCTAAACAATTCTGAAATACAGCTCTTTTTAAAACAAAACCTTTAGGAATAACAGCTGCAAGCTGTTTTTTAAATGCTGAGGGAATTAAAAGTCTTCCCTTAATATCAATTTTACACTCGTATGTTCCAATTAGATAATTCAAGATTAATCAGTTATATAAAATCAAATTTAATAAAAAATTTACCACATTTTACCACATTTTACCACATTGTTAATAAAATTAAAGATTCTGCAATTTTTATGATTAAAAAAATAGAAAATAATTGTGTAAATTATTGATAAACAGGTAATTACAAATAATGTATAATTAATCAACACATATTGTTCATTAATTGTTAATCAGCAGTCTTAATTAAGAGTTTCTGAATAAATTTGATTAATTTTGATTTAAAATCTGTATATGGATTTCAATCTTATAGAAGAAAACGGATATAGATACATTGAAGAGGGTGATGGTTATCCTATAATAATCCTTCATGGTTTGATGGGTAACTTAAGTAACTTTAATCATGTAACAAACTTTTTTAAAAAAAGAAATTTTAAAATAATAATGCCTGTTTTACCAATTTATGAACTCCCTTTATTAAAAACTTCAGTTAAAGAACTTGCTAAATTTTTAGATAGATTCATTTCACACAAGAAACTTGAAAAATTTGTATTACTTGGAAACTCCTTAGGCGGACATATTGGTTTATATTACCAAAAATTATTTAAGAAGGCTAAAGGGCTGATTTTAACAGGAAGCTCCGGATTATATGAAAAAGGAATGGGTAGTGGTTATACAAAGAGAGGAGACTATGATGTTATAAAGAAAAAAGTTCAAGAGGTTTTTTATGACCCGAAGGTCGCTTCCAAATTACTAGTTGATGAAGTTTTTAAAACAGTAAATGACAGAAATAAATTGATTAAAATTTTAGCTATGGCAAAAAGTGCAATAAGACACAACATGGCTAATGATTTACCAGAAATGAAATTACCTACATGTATTATTTGGGGTAAAAATGATAATGTTACTCCTCCTGACGTGGCTGATGAATTCCATAAGCTAATTCCCAACTCAGATCTTTACTGGATTGATAAATGTGGACATGCACCAATGATGGAGCGCCCGATGGAATTTAATGGAACCCTTTTAAATTGGCTTTCTTCAAAAATTATCAGCAAGTAATGAAAATCAATAATGCGAAATTTGTTTTAAGCAATCAAAATGTAAAAGGTTGTCCAAAAAGTAATTTACCAGAGTATGCTTTTATTGGCCGAAGTAATGTAGGCAAGTCATCATTAATAAATATGTTGACAAATAATAAAAAATTAGCAAAGACCTCTTCAAAACCAGGAAAAACAAGATTGATTAATCACTTCTTAATTGATTCACATTGGCACCTTGTAGACCTTCCTGGATATGGATATGCTAAAGCTTCAAAATCAGAAAAGAAAATTTTTCAAAAACTAATTACAGATTATTTTTTAAAAAGAAGCCAACTAGTTTCTGCATTTATTTTAGTTGATGTAAGACACGATGCGCAAAAGATTGATATTGAATTTATGCGATGGTTAACATTAAATAATATTGCTTTCTCGGTTGTTTTTACTAAAATCGATAAATTAAAACAGGATGGTAACCCGAATGGTGGTGTTGAAAATAAAGTAAATAATTACAAGAAAGTAATTCTTGAAAACTGGGAGTATCTACCTGAAATATTTCTCACCTCAAGCACAAAACATATTGGAAAAGAAAACATATTGTATTACATAAATAAGCTCAATAGTGATATTAATCAAATATAGAACTTTACTTTTTGAGTTTATTTAACCGCATTTAAAATGGTTTTTTCTCCGGTTGAAAAGTCTTTTGTAATAATTGCTTTA
>CEUH01132668.1_pt1 | contig 45046 bp, 24 predicted proteins | sample 356461 | NCBI WGS metagenome assembly CEUH01 (sample SAMEA2623275, study PRJEB7988) | marine metagenome | isolation source: saline water (ENVO:00002010), including
TTTCATAGTACAAATGTATAAAAGTGAGCTAATAAGAAATTTTTTTTGCAGGATAAGGTTGAAGTATTCTATTTTTTTTCTATTTATTTTGATTTTAAGTGTGAAATCATGGACTCAAAACAATGATTACTTTAGTCAAAAATCAGATACTATTGTCGTTATTACTCTAAATTCATATAAAGAAATCAGAGGTGTGTTAATTAATCAAAATGAAAAAATAATAACTCTTGAACTAGCAAATAAAGAAAAATCAATCTACAGAAAAGATATTAAATCAATCAAATATATTTCTAGAGATGAAATAAAAAGCATTAAAGAATTTGAAAATACAAATCCTATTTTTTCAAAATATTGTTATTTACCTTCGGCATATCTCACAAAGGAAAAAACTGTTAGTACTACTAGTCACTATTTTGTAACTAGCAACTCAAAATTAGGTCTAAGTGAAAATTTTGAGCTTTCTGTGGGTAACATATTTTTCGTCAATTTATTTTCTTCAGTATCATATTCTAAAAAAATTGGAAATAATTTTCAAGGAGCCTTAAGTGTGATTGGTCATTTTAATTGGGCCAATAGTCAGTTAAATCTTAATAATAGATTCGGTTGGGGAATTATTCCGAGAATAACTTTTGGAGATGATTATAAAAACACAACTGTTGGTATCACCACTTACCAATTTCCAGAAAATGGAACTATACCAAGTACATTTGTTTATGGTGGATATTTTGGGAGTCAGAAAAAAATTGCAGAAAAATTCACAATTGCAGGTGAAACTCTAGGTCTAACAATTGATGGATTTCAATACTTATTAATTACTAATTTAATAGTTAACTGGAGAAGAAATAACAGAGAGAATTATAGTGTGGGGGTTACGCTATTAAATACAAATAGTAATGATATCTCATCAATTATAAATACAAATACAGGGACTGTCATCCCTATACCATACATTGGAATTCAAAGAGATTTTTGAGGGCTTTTGAATAAATAATAAATAACTATTTGCTTTTGTTTTTTGACAACTCTTTACCAACAAAAGTGCCTTCAATAATTTGCTGTTGAAAATCTTTCATACCCCCTGGTGTATGAGGAACCATGACAGTATTATTATTTTCATTTGCTCCAATTGCAGTAAGCGTATCAAAATATTGTGTCATTAATACAAATTGCATAATTTCTTGTGGATCAACATCTTGTAAAGCTTTTTGAAAATCCTCAACAGATTCTTTAAACCCTCTTACGATTTCCAACCTTTGTTGAGCAATACCTTCTCCAGACAACCTTTTTGAATCAGCTTCTGCTTCCGCTCTTTTAACTATTCTGATTTTTTCACCCTCTGCTTCCTGGGCTGCAGCCTCTTTATCTCTCATAGCCGCATTTATTTTATTCATGGATGCTTTAACCAATTCATCGGGATTAATGTCTGTTATTAATGTTTTTACTATTTTATATCCGTATTTTTCCATTTGAGAAGAAATATTATCTTTTACTGCAAGAGCTACATCATCTTTTTTACCAAAAACATCATCGAGACTAAGTTTTGGCACTTCCGCTCTAACTTCGTCAAAAATGTACGAAGCAATTTGACCATGAGGATCATCTAATTCATAAAAGGCTTCATAAACTTTAGATGTAATAATTCTGTACTGTACAGAAATCTTCAAAATAACAAAGACATCATCTAATGTTTTCGTTTCAACATCCACATCTAATTGTTGGATTTTAAGATTTTCTTTGGATGCTATTGACTCAATAATAGGTATCTTTAACTTAAATCCAGGTTGAGAAATTCTATTAAATTTTCCAAGTCTTTGGATAACCCATGATTGTCTTTCAGGGATAATCATAATTGATTTAAATAAAACCCATGTCAAAGGCAAAAGTAGTGCTAAGCTGATGAAATCCATAATCTTTAATTTAAATATAAATGTAATAAAATAATAATCGGCTAAATTAACATTGTAATTTAAAAAAGATTAAACGCAAATAAAAATTCATTAAATATCATCGAAAAGATAATTAATCAGCTTTATTTTTTAAAAAACTGTACATATTTAATAATGCTGAAAAACAGCTTCAAGTATATAAATATTAAGTAGGAATCACTTCTATTTAGTATCTTCGCAAAAATTTATTAAGCTTAAAATTAAAGTAAATGATATATTTCTTTCAAACTACAAAAAACACAATGATTGCTGTAAAAACCAAGGGCAAAATTGAACCTGAGGACAACACCAAACTAGAGTGGCTTTTTTCAGGAAAAAATATATATAAGGAAATGATCAATGGGGCGTTTGTAGGCCCAAAAAAGGAAATGGTTTCACCGTGGTCAACAAATGCTGTTGAAATAACCCAAAATATGGGAATTGATACCATCCTTAGGATTGAAGAGTATCAAATCAAGAGCTCAACTAATGAAGATTATGACCCAATGCTAGAACAAATGTACAGCACAATAAATCAAGACCAATTTAATATACAAACTGATCCAGTATCTGTTATTGAAATTGATGACATTGAAGCTTATAATATTCAAGAAGGATTAGCATTAAGTAAGCAAGAAGTTATTTATTTGGAAAGTGTATCAAAAAAAATTGGAAGAAAACTAACAGATTCTGAGGTTTTTGGATTTTCTCAAGTAAATTCTGAACATTGTAGACATAAAATTTTCAATGGTAGATTCATTATAGATGGTAAAGAGAAAGAAACATCTCTTTTTAACTTGATTAGAAAAACTTCCAGGCAAAATCCAAATTCTATTGTTTCTGCATACAAAGATAATGTGAGTTTTGTAAAAGGGCCTAAGGTGATACAATTTGCACCAAAACAGCAAAACAAAGCAGATTTTTTTGAAACAAAAGAAATAGAAACAGTACTCTCTCTAAAGGCTGAGACTCATAATTTCCCAACAACAGTTGAGCCTTTTAACGGAGCAGCAACTGGATCAGGTGGTGAAATAAGGGATAGAATGGCTGGTGGAAAAGGTTCTGTACCTATGGCTGGAACAGCTGTTTATATGACGTCCTATTCGAGACTTGAGATTAAAAGAAAGTGGGAAATGGGTATGAAAGAAAGAAACTGGCTTTACCAAACTCCGATGGACATCTTGATTAAAGCATCGAATGGTGCATCCGATTTTGGAAATAAATTTGGTCAACCTATGATTAATGGTTCAGTTTTAACTTTTGAACATGAGGAAAAAGATAAAAAGTATGGTTTTGACAAAGTAATTATGTTGGCTGGAGGTATTGGTTATGGAAAACACAAAGACGCTATTAAAGCATCTCCAAAAGCAGGAGACAAAATCGTAATTATCGGAGGTGACAATTATAGAATTGGAATGGGTGGTTCAGCTGTTTCATCTGTTGATACCGGAGAAATGTCTTCAACCATTGAACTCAATGCTATTCAAAGGTCTAATCCAGAAATGCAAAAAAGAGCGATGAATGCTGTAAGAGCCTTTTCTGAATCATCCTTTAACCCAATCATTTCTATCCATGACCACGGAGCAGGCGGTCATTTAAATTGCCTTTCTGAGCTAGTAGAAGATACTGGAGGGGTAATAAACTTAACATCTCTTCCAGTAGGTGACCCAACTTTATCTGCCAAAGAAATTATAGGAAATGAATCTCAAGAAAGAATGGGATTAGTAATTAGAAGTGAAGACATTTCTTTAATGGAGGAAATATGTAAGAGAGAAAGAGCTCCAATGTATGTTGTTGGAAATGTCACCGGAAACCATCAATTCACTTTTGAAGGAAATGGTGAAAAACCTATTGACTTGCAACTTAGTGACATGTTTGGTAACCCACCTAAAACTATTTTAGAAGATAAAACTTTAAAAGTGGATTTTAGAGATATTGAAACTGAAATCGAAAAAATTGATGAATACTTAGAATCAGTACTACAACTTGAAGCAGTAGCTTGCAAGGATTGGCTAACCAATAAAGTAGATCGTTCTGTAACAGGGAAAGTAGCAAAGCAACAATGTGTTGGAGAATTACAACTTCCCTTAAATAATTTAGGAGCTGTTGCTTTGGATTTTACAGGCAAATCTGGAATTGCAACCTCAATTGGACACGCACCTATCCCTAGTTTAATTGATCCAATTTCTGGTTCAAAGCTTGCTATTTCCGAAGCATTAACTAATATAATTTTTGCTCCTTTAAAAGATAATTTAAAATCAATATCTCTTTCAGCTAATTGGATGTGGCCAGCAAAAAATAATGGAGAAAACGCTAGACTATACGATGCTGTAAAATCAATTTCTGACTTTGCATGTGATCTAGGAATTAATATTCCTACTGGAAAAGATTCGTTATCAATGGTTCAAAAATACCCTAACAATGAAAAGGTTTATTCACCCGGAACTGTTGTTATTTCTGCATCGGGAGAAATTGATGATGTCAAAAAAATCATTGAACCAGTGGTACAAGTTAATACTGAAACACAATTATTATACATTGATTTTTCAAAGGATAAATTCGAATTAGGAGGATCCTCACTCGGTCAAATTCTTAATAGAATCGGGAAAATAACACCCACAATTAAAGATAATGTCTATTTTGGAAAAGTATTTAATCTTGTCCAGGAACTAATTAAACATGATGAAATCATTTCTGGTCATGATATTTCTGAAGGAGGGCTAATTACTGCGTTGTTAGAAATGAACTTTGCCAATTGTAATGGGGGAATGAATATAGATTTAAGTAATCTCAATGAAGACAATCCAGTTAAATTATTGTTTTCTGAAAAACCATCAATCATAATTCAAGTTAATAACGCAAAAAAAATTATTAGAAAATTAACTGAAAATGGAATTGATGTGGTTAATATTGGATCTCCAATTAAAGAAAGAAAATTAAATATAGTTTCTAAAAATTGGAAAAAATCATTTGACATTAATAATTACAGAAATTTTTGGTACAAAACCTCTTTTTTATTAGACCAACAGCAATCTACCCCAAAGCTAGCTAAAGAAAGATATGATAATTTGGCAAATAACCCATTACAGTTTATTTTCCCAAAAGGTTTCAAAGGAACACTCGATCATTATAATATATCTCACCTCAAAAATAATTCACTTGGCCATAAAGCTGCGATAGTAAGAGAAAAAGGAGTAAATGGAGACCGAGAGATGGCTTATGCAATGTATTTAGCAGGGTTTGAAGTAAAAGATATTCATATGACTGATTTAATTTCTGGAAGAGAAAATTTATCTGATGTGAATTTTATTGTATTTGTTGGGGGATTTTCAAACTCAGATGTATTAGGCTCAGCTAAAGGTTGGGCTGGAGCGTTTAAATATAATCCAAGTGCAAATGAAGCATTAACCAATTTTTATAAAAGAGAAGATACATTATCTTTGGGTGTTTGTAATGGTTGTCAATTAATGATGGAATTAGACCTTATAAATCAATCAAATAACCCAAACCCTATGAAACATAATGATTCTAGAAAATTTGAATCTAATTACATAACCGTAAATATCCCCGAAAATAAATCAATCATGTTAAGTAGTTTAAGTGGATCTAGATTAGGAATATATGTAGCTCACGGAGAAGGGAAATTTCAAAATTTAAAAGGAAACTATAATTTGGCTATGACATACAGCTCAAAAGACTATCCAGCGAACCCAAATGGATCTGAAATGAATGCAGCTGGGGTAGTTTCTAAAGACGGCAGACATTTAGCAATAATGCCTCACCTTGAAAGGGCAATCTTCCCATGGCAATGTGCTTATTATCCAAAGGATAGACAAAATGATGAAATAACACCTTGGATTGAAGCTTTTAAAAACGCATATAATTGGCTAAATAATAAAATATGAAATGAAAAGCTCAAATAATTTAATTCTAAAATTCATCAATTGATGAAAAAGTTTCTTATAACCATTTAAGAACAATTTTGGTAATTACTATAATCTATATTCTATTTATTCTTTTGTTGATTCAAAAATGGAATTTTTTTCATATTAAAGGAATAAAAAAAGTTGAATTTCAAATTGCATTTGGAATAAAATTAATTACTGGTTACTTTCTTTATTGGATTTATAGCGAATATTATGGACAACGACACTTAGCTGATATTTTTAAATTTTATGATGACAGTAAAATCATAAGCGATGTTTTTCTGTCAAAACCTTTAGATTTTTTACAAATAATTTTTGGAGTTCATTTGGATCAAAATTATTTTGATTCAAATTATTTTATAAATATGAACCATTGGGACTCATCTTATTCCTCAGTTCTAATGAATGAATCAAGAATAATAATTAAAATTAATGCAGTTTTAAATGTTATTGGATTTAATAATTACAGTTTTAATGTAATGTCTTTTATATTACTAGGTTATTTGGGAATAATACTGATTATAAAATCAATATTTACTCAAATTAAGCTGAACAATAAAAGGTTGCTTTTCTGGTCAATTATCCTTTTCCCCTCAATAATGATTTGGACCTCGGGAATTCTAAAAGAGCCTATTACATTTTTATCATTAGGTTTAATTCTTTATGGAGTTTGTTCAATTTCAAAAAAGAAAAAGTTAATCATAAAGCCTTTTGCCCTGTTCTTAACTGGTACTATATCACTATTTATGATTAAATTTTATGTTTTTGTATGCTTTATCCCATCTTTAATTTCATACATAATAATTAAAAAGAAATCTATTAATCCATTTAAGACTGTTTTATATACCAGTATTATAATTCTTTTAACAATTGTGATAATTTCTACCTTTACTGATCAATACAACCCGATTTACTTACTTTCTAGAAAACAAGAGGACTTCATCATTTTAGGAGAGTTTTACCGTTCTGGAAGCTTTTTTGAGTTACCTAAAATCAATTATAGTATATCCAACTTTATTCAATTATTGCCTGTAGGCTTATTTAATGGGTTTTTTAGACCGCTCCCAACCGACATCAAAAAAACTATACACATATTACCAATCATTGAGAATTTCATTTTGTTTCTCTCAGTTATTTTCTTTTCAATCAAATTTAAAATCTCCTTCAAGAAAGTTGAGTTAGCTAAAAAACAAATTATCTTTCCTGCCCTATTATTTACAATATTGTTGTATACATTAACTGGAATAAGCACACCAATTATTGGAGCTTTAATAAGATATAAAATTCCAGGTCTATTATTTTTAATTACTGCATTAAATATCATCTATGACTACACTAAAGTTTACAAAAAATAATTTTTTTATCTTCTTTATTATAAGTTTTCTATTAACTTCTTGTATTACGAAAACTAAAGTAGATTTAATTGTTCATAATGCAACTATTTACTCTGTTAACAGCAACAATGACGTCTTCGAATCAATAGCTGTGAAGGATGGGAAAATCATTGAACTTGGTAAAAACAACCAAATATTGAACAAATATAAAGCCAAACAGACACTTGATATTGCTGGAAAATATATTTATCCTGGATTTATAGACGCTCACTGTCATTTTCTTAGTTACGGGCTTCAACAACAAATGGTTGATCTCTCAGCAGCAAACTCTTTTACAGATGTTATAAAAATTTTAAAAACCTATTCCTTACAAAAAAACAACCAGTGGATAGTTGGTTATGGATGGGATCAAAATAAATGGAAAAAGAAGACACTACCTAATAACAAATTATTAAACGATAATTTTAAAAATACCAATGTAGTAATTCAAAGAATTGATGGACACGCCTTACTAGCAAATGAAAAAGCAATTAAATCTTTGAAAATTAATTTAGATACAATAATTAACGGTGGGCACATAGAAATTATTGGCGATAAGGCAACAGGAATTTTTGTTGATAATGCTATGAATTTAGTCCTTGATAAATTACCAAAACCAAATGAACTTTCAAAAAAAAATGCATTACTAAAGTCGCAAAAAGAATGTTTTTCTTTAGGTCTAACTACAGTAGATATAGCTGGACTAAACAAAGCAGACATCGAACTTATTGACGGTCTTCAATCTTCAGAGGAATTAAAAATAAAAGTATATGCAATGCTAAGCGATAATAAAGAGAATTTCAACTATTATTTGGATAGTATCGGTAAACCAATAAAGAAAAATAGATTAAATATAAGAAGTTTTAAATTTTTTGCAGATGGATCTCTTGGCTCTAGAGGAGCTTGTCTATTGAAGCCGTACAAAGACAAAGTTTCAACAAACGGATTTATGCTCCAAAAAATTGAGTCATTAGAAAATAAATTAATTAAACTTAAAAGAAATGGATTTCAAGCTTGCACACATGCAATTGGTGATTCAGCTAATCGAACTATTTTAAAAAGTTATTCAAAAATTTTAAAAGAAAATAATGATTTAAGGTGGAGAGTTGAACATGCACAATGTGTATCACAAGAGGATTTAAATATTTTTAGCAAGTTCAATATTATTCCCTCTGTACAACCAACTCACGCAACATCTGATTTTAGATGGGCAATTTTAAGGCTTGGTAAAAAAAGATTACTCAACTGTTACCAATATTATTCGCTTTTTAAACAAAATAATTTAATTGCATTAGGAACTGACTTTCCAGTTGAGGAAATTAATCCAATACACACTTTTTATGCAGCTGTATTTAGAAAAAATAGTGATGGTGGTCCTATTGAAGGTTTTCAAAAGGATCAAGCTTTAACAAGAATAGAAGCATTAAAAGGAATGACAATTTGGGCAGCTTTATCTAACTTTGAGGAAAATGAAAAAGGAAGTTTAGAAATCGGGAAATATGCAGATATGGTAGTGCTTAATAAAGACTTATTTACGGAAACTCATCTTGAGGTTCTTAAAACCAAAGTATTAAAAACAATAGTTAATGGAGAAATAGTGTACAGTGATTGATTAGTTCTTAGTAATAATTCTTAGCTCACTTCTTCTATTTATCTGATGCATTTCGTCTTCACACTCTCTGTCATCGCCACAGCTATTTAAAAGTTTTGACTCCCCGTAAGCTTTAAAACTCATCCTTTCCCTTGATAATCCTCTTGACTCAAAAAAATCAACTAATGTATTCATTCTTCTTATTGACAACTTCATGTTGTAAGATTCTGTTGAAGTTGAACTAGCATGGGAATGAATTTGTAACCTAGCTTCAGGAAACTCTTTAAGTGTCATCAACATGGTATCAAGATTAGCTAGATATTTATCATCAATTTCATGAATATTAACTGAATAATAAACAACAAAATTTTCTATCCTTAGTTCTCTAAATTCATTTGCAATTTCAAAATCGTCTTCTTCAAGCTCGCTAATTGATGTAATATGGTATTTCGAAGAAACTAAACGTTTAAATTCAAACATGCCATATTCATCTTTATCAAGAGTTATCAATATTTTCTCCCCCCTCGAAATAATACTAATTTGCAAGTCTTCTTTAAAAAATGGAGAATCTTCATTAATCTTAAATATCAAATCCTCTAACAACGGAAGGTTTTCAAGTTTAAACTTACCATTATCATCAGTCTCTGAGTATAATAATAAGTTACCTTCCCTATCTAAAACTTCGAAAGGAATTTTTTCATATATTCCATTTAAACTTTTAAAAACACCTGAAACAAGCATCCTTTCTTCCGAAAATGATAAATTGTCAAAATCTTCACTTAGAAGTGAAATATTAGTTGTATGTTCATAATCTAATAATCTGTAAGTGAAATTGCCATTAGCATCCTTTGCTAGAGTTGCCATAATATGGTCAACGTCATTATAAATCTTTAGAATTAAGTCATCTTCCTGATTGACTTTGACCATGTAATTTGATCCGTAAGGTAATTTTTCAAAAACGAAATTTCCAAATTCATCGGTTATTGTTTCCATAACTACATTTCCGCTCTCGTCAACCAAGTAAACAATTGTTTTTTTAAATGATGAATCAGAAATTTTTTGATATTCTAATTGCCCTCTAAAATCAAATGTACCTAACTCAAAATCAACATCGCCTTCGTCAATTAATGACATTGTTCCAACCTTATCTAAGGATAATTTTCTAAAAATAAATTCTCCTTTATCATTGGATAATAATAGTGTATTTTCATTTCCTTCAAACAATGTAAGTACAACTTCACCTTCTTCGTTTAATTTAATGGTATATTTTTTTCCAGATGGGATATAATCAAAATTAAAATTCCCATTATCATCAGTAGTTGTCACAGCAAATACATTACCATCTTCATCCAGGAGCATAACTTCCATGTTTTTTGGGGATCCATTCAGCCTAAAGTATTCAAACTTTCCCGAAATATTTTTAAAATCTTTATTGAAAATCGCTTTTTCAATTATTTCAAATGAATATATATCATCATTTAATTCCGTTGACAGGCTTGAATCAGCTCTGTTAGAAACAAAGTATCCAGAGGTTCCATTTGGATTAAAAGCAATACTGAAATCATCTTTCTCTGAATTTATAACATCTCCTAAATTGAAATGATTAGACCACTGCTGATTGATATCATTTGCTGTGTCAATCTTGTGTGAAACAAATAAATCATAACCCCCTTTTGAATCATAACCATCAGAAGAAAAATAAAGATCTGAGCGATGAATTACAGGAAATATTTCATTAGCATCGCTATTAACACCGCTTAATGGTAAAGGATCACTCCATATTCCATCATATTTTAAACTGTAGAATAAATTTAATCCCTTATGCTTGCATGGCATATTAGATGTGAAAACTAATAGTTTTCCATCTGAAGACAAAGATGGATGAGAGTAATTAAACTTGGACTTGCAGAAGTTTATTTTTTCTTTATCTTTAATTCTTCCGTTTTCAATTTTTAAACTGTATAACTGAACATGTAGGGATTTATCAATTCTATTTTTTTTACTTAAATATTCATTCTCTACGTACACTGCCTCTGTATAATCTCTATTAAATGAGATCGGACCCACATTAAGATGCGTAACTAAAAAATGGTTAAACACTTTTATTTTTTCAAAACCAACAGAGTCTATAGAATTAAAATTTATTGACGATCTAAAAATATTGTAGTGTTTTGTTTCATGCCAATCAGATTCTCCAAAAGTATTTTTATTCCATTCTCTATTGGAACAAAAAACTAATTCTGAATTATAAAATATTGGAGATATTTCAGAATATTCTGAGTTTAAACCGTATGTATTAAAAACCTCAAATATTCTTTCCTTTTTAACTTTTACAGAGTCTCCATCTTTGTGGAAATTAATATTAACACCAAATGCTGGATGAATAATAAAAATCAAAATAAAAACAGAAAATATTTTATATATAGTATTCAAAATTTTTATAAATATTTGGGTGAAATGTTCGGAACCGACTTTCTGATTACAAAATCAAAACCTATGAATAACTCATGAGAACCAGATCTAGACGAGCTCAGAGGACTTAAGTCAAAATCATAGCTGTAACCACCTCTTAATTGGTCGCTAATATTCCATTCTAACAATAAAATAAGATTTTGAGTCGATCTGTATGAAAATCCAGCCCACAACGTTTTATTTAATAAAAAACTTGAATTTACGTCGTAATTAATTGGAAAACCCGGTGTAAACTTTAACATAAAAGAAGGTTTGTACAATAAGTTTTTATTAATCTCAACAACACCACCAGTGGCAACACTTATATATCTCTGTAATTCAAAATTTAGTAGTGTATTTTGTTCATTGTTTAAAATAAAGTTATCTTCTAAAATATGGCTTACACTTGCACCAGCATAAAATAAATCTGTAAAAAAATACATTCCGAAGTCAAAGTTGGGTATTATTACATTTACAATTCCATTAGTTTCGTATTGATCATTATAAAAATTTAATTTACTTTCGTCAGAACTCAATGAAATTAAACCTGTTCTTAAACCCATAGACAGATCACCGTAGTTCGTTTTGACGTGATAAGCATAGGTGCCAGCTATTGACTGAATAGTGGTAGGACCTATTTCGTCTAACATAAAATTTATTCCAAGAGCAACATTTTTTTTATGAAAAGGTGAATGAGCAGAGAAATTAATTGTCTTTGGAGCATTATCTACTCCTACCCATTGGTTCCTGTAAAGTAACACTGTACTAAGAGCATCTCTAGATCCAGCATAAGCCGGGTTTACAGTAAATTGATTGAACATATATTGGCTATAAAGTGCATCAGACTGAGCTTTGGTACACAGACTAAAAAAAATAGCAACTATTAATATGAAAATCGGCTTATTCACTCCAAGCGCGAAAGTATAAAAACGTTTGATAATATTAAACTAAATACGAAAATGAATGTTAAAGTATTCTTAAAAGTGTAAAAAGTTGGGCTCCATCTCTTACTATTTTACTACTTTTGGTGAAATTTATCAAAGCTATGGCAGGAGATTCTAATAAATTTATTGGTGAAGGTTTAACATATGATGATGTATTATTAGTTCCCGCGTTTTCTGAAATTCTTCCACACCAAGTGAATTTAAGTTCGAAATTTTCTAGGAACATCCCAATTAATACCCCTATTATTTCAGCAGCTATGGATACAGTGACTGAACATTCTTTGGCCATTTCAATTGCACAACAAGGTGGTATAGGTGTTATACATAAAAATATGTCAATTATAAACCAAGCTGCCGAAGTTAGAAAAGTTAAAAGGTCTGAAAGTGGGATGATTCTTGACCCTATTACAGTTGATGAATCAGCACTCATCGGTGATGCCTTGAAATTAATGGCAGAATATAAAATAGGAGGTATTCCAGTAGTTGATAGTTCAAAAAAACTTAAGGGAATAGTTACAAACAGAGATTTAAGGTTTGAAAAAGAATTAAATAAAAAAGTTAATCAAGTAATGACGACTGAAAACTTGGTTACCGCTAACGAAGACGTAGATCTAATCAAAGCAGAAAATATTTTACAAAAACACAAGATTGAAAAACTACCAGTTGTTGACAGTGAAAACTATTTAGTTGGTTTAATTACTTTTAAAGATATAATTAAAGTAAAACAACATCCTCATAGTTGTAAAGATCAATTTGGGAGACTTAGAGTAGCAGCTGCAGTAGGTGTATCAAACGATACATTTGAAAGGATCGACGCTCTAGTCAAAGCGGGTACAGATGCTGTTGTAATTGATACAGCTCATGGTCATTCAAAAGGTGTTATATCTTTACTCAAAGAGGTTAAAAAAAAATATCCAAATTTAGATGTAGTTGTTGGGAATATTGCTACTGGTGACGCTGCAGTTGATTTAGTTCACGCAGGTGCAGACGGGGTGAAAGTAGGAATTGGTCCTGGCTCAATTTGTACCACTAGAATAATTGCAGGGGTTGGATACCCTCAGCTTTCTGCGATAATTAATGTAGCTCAATCATTAAAAAAGGCAGATGTTCCAATAATAGCTGATGGGGGAATAAGATTTACTGGTGATATCCCAAAAGCATTGGCTGCTGGAGCGAGTAGCGTTATGATGGGGTCTATGTTTGCTGGAACTGAAGAATCTCCAGGTGAAACTATTATTTATGAAGGAAGAAAATTTAAATCATATCGCGGTATGGGTTCATTAGAAGCTATGCAAAAAGGATCTAAAGATAGATATTTTCAAGAAGCTGAGGACGATATAAAAAAATTAGTCCCGGAAGGTATTTCTGCAAGAGTGCCTTACAAAGGAACTCTTAAAGAAGTTGTTCATCAACTAGTTGGAGGATTAAGAGCAGGTATGGGGTATTGTGGTGCTGGAAAGATTAGTGAATTAAAAGACGCAAAATTTATTAAAATAACTCATTCCGGTATGATTGAAAGTCACCCACACGATGTAACAATTACAAGGGAGGCCCCAAATTACAACTTAAGATAAAAAATCAAATAAATTTAAAACTTTTAAAAATGAAACTGAATTGGTTTTTGTTATTAATATTAGCAAGGTTTATAAGTTACGGACAAGATCCGGTAATATTGACAATTAACGATACAAAAGTGTATAGGTCTGAATTTGAACAAATATATTGGAAAAACAAAAAAGAAAAATTAGCCACTAAGGAAGACCTTGACGAATACATTGAGTTATTTGTTAATTTTAAACTTAAAGTCATTGCAGCAGAGAACAAAGGTCTTGATACCTTGAAGAAATTTATTAACGAATTAAAGGGGTATCAAATTCAGCTTGAAAAGCCATACCTTACTGACACCTCAATAAATGATGACTTAATGCAAGAGGCATATTTTAGAACTGTCAATGAAATTAATGCAAGTCACATAATGATTAAATTACCACCTAATCCTAGTCCTCAAGATACTTTGAAAGCTTGGAAAAAAATTAGTGAAATAAGAAAACAATTAACCTCAACTAACAAAGACTTTGAAAATTTAGCCATAAAATATTCGGAAGATCCATCTGTCAAATACAATAAGGGGAATTTAGGATATTTTGGTGCTTTTAAAATGATTTACTCATTCGAAGATGCAGCTTACAGTACTCCAATTGGGAATATTTCCCCAATTGTCAAAACAAGATATGGATATCACATTTTGAAACCGAATGCAATTAGAAAGGCTAAAGGAAAAGTTAAAACTTCTCATATTATGATTGCAATAAATCCTAATGTACCTGAAGAAAACCAAATAGCAAAAGAGAAAATAAATACCGTTTACAATAAGTTGCAAGATGGTGAATCGTTCAACTTGCTAGCCCAAAAATATTCTGACGATAGAAAATCAGCTAAAAAAGGAGGTGATCTTGGATGGATTGGGTCTGGTGGAAACGTTTACAAAGAATTTGAAGATGCAATTTTTTCATTAAAGGAGAATAGCGAATTTTCAAGACCTTTTAAATCCCCAAATGGCTGGCATATTGTAAAAAGAATTGACTTCGAACCAGTAAGAGATTTTAAAGAAATAAAATATGAACTAAAAAATAAAATTCAAAAGGACGTTAGATCTCAAAAAACAATAAGCTCATTTCTAGAAAAATTAAAAAAAGAGTACGATATGAATGCAAACTGCTCTGAAAAAGAAATTATGCTTTTATTAAACAACAAAAATTTTAATCCAAACAATATTAGATACAATGATAAATTAAAATACAGCAATAATATAATTTTATCATTTTCTGAATATAATTTTTCCAATCTTGATTTTATATCATTTCTTAAAAAAGTACAACTTTTAGAAAAATGCAAATCGGACATCTCTACAATCAAAAGCCAATTTCAAAAGTATATACGTAAGGAATTACTTAGTTATGAGAAAACACAACTTCCAAAAAAGTACCCAGAATTCAAAGCTTTACTTAAAGAATATAGAGACGGTATATTACTTTTTGAAATTTCAGATCAAATGATATGGTCAAAAGCAGTGAAAGATACAGTTGGACTACAGAATTTTTATAATAGAAATAAAACCAATTGGATGTGGCCAAATCGAATAAAAGCAGAATATTTCTATTCTGAATCAAAAAAATCAATCAATAAGGTTTATTCTCTAAAAAAGAAAAATAAACTTTCTAATGATTCGATAATTTCAATTGTTCGTCAATATTCATCTGACAAAATAACATTCAAATCAGAAATTAATGAATTAGACAGCCTAAAATCAAGTTTATCTGAGATTTCAATAGGTCTTCAAAAACCAAAGTTTAAAGACAATAAATGGGAAATAATTAACATTCTTGAATTAATTCCATCAAGGCCTAAAACACTTGAAGAAGCAGAAGGAAAAATAGTTTCTGAATATCAAAATCAGCTAGAAAAGGATTGGATAGCAGAATTAAAAAAGAAAAATAAGGTAAGTATTAATTATGACACACTTTACAGTATCAAAGAAAAACCATAATAATTGAAAATTTTCTATTATATATTCTCTATCATTCTAACTTTTGTTTTTTTAATTTCATGTAATAGCTCTGTTAAAGAAATTAAACTTGCAAGAGTTAATAACCAATTTCTTCTAAAGAATGATCTTATTAATGTAATACCAATCAATATTTCAAAAGAAGACAGTATAATATTTGTGAAAAATTACATTCACAATTGGCTTGTAGATCACCTTATTTTCAATAAAGCTAGCGAGATGATTCCTTCGACAGTATTTAACGTTGAAAAGAAAATGGAAAAATACAAAATGTCACTCATTTCTTATGAATTTGAACAATTTTACATTAATAAAAGATTGGATACTAACATCAATACTTTTGAAATTGTTGAATACTACAACAATCACCTTGACGATTTTGTCCTAAATGATTATGTTGTAAAATGTCTTTACATAAAAGTTCCTAAAAAATCAAAACATCTAAAATATCTGAAAAATAAGTATTATCACCTCAATGAGAAAATAACTGACGAAGTTATTTCACTTGTTCAAAAGGAAGGTATACCGCATTATTACAATCCAGATGAGTGGGTTTATTTTGATGATTTAATAAATGAAATACCCTCATTGGATAAATTTGTGAAACTTGATTTAATAAAGAAAAAAAAGAAAGTTATCCTTGAATTAAATAATGATGTTTATCTAGTAAATATTTATGACTATTTAATAAAGGATGGTACATCTCCTTTAAGTTTTGAAAAGGATAAAATAAAAAGTATATTACTTAATCAAAGAGCAAGCAGTTTAAGAAAAAAACTTCGACAAAATCTTTACGAGGACGGCATTAAAAATAATTTAATTGAAAAGATTTAAAATGAAAATTAGACTCTTTATTATTATGTTTTTTAGCTTAAATATTGCTACAAAAAGTCAAGAAAGCATAGATAAAATAATTGCAGTTGTTGGAGAAAAACAAATATTATATTCAGAAATACAAAGTCAAAAACTACAGCTTTTACAACAGGGCATTGACATAGAAGAAAATATTGATTGTTTTCTGCTTGATGAATTTATGCTTCAACAACTTTTAATACATCAAGCAGAAATTGACAGTGTTGAAGTCACAGAGGAAATGGTAAGAGGTGAACTTGATCAGAGAATTCAATATTTTTCTGCCCAAATCGGTGGAACAGAAGCTCTAGAAGAATATTATGGGAAGTCGATACAAGAAATAAAAGAAGAGTTTTTTGTTCAAATAGAAAATAAAATGAAGGCGCAAAAAATGCAACAAGAAATAACTAGTAACATTGTGATAAGCCCAAAAGAAGTTAAGGAATATTATAGATCAATTCCCTCGGACAGCATACCAACAATAAATAGCAAAGTTAAGTTGTCGCAGTTAGCAATGACCCCTGGTATATCATACGAACAAAAAATTAAAACAAAACAAAAGTTAACAAAAATAAGAAACAGAATCATTTCAAATGAAATTTCGTTCAATGTAGCTGCAGAATTTTATTCGGATGATCCAGGTTCAAAATCTAACGGTGGAAACTTTGGGTGGGTAGAAAGAGGAGATTTTGTTCCTGAATTCGATGCTGTTGCTTTCAATATTCCTTTAAATACAGTTTCAGAAGTGTTTGAAAGTCCTTTTGGATACCATATTCTGATTATTGAAAACAGAAGAGGTGAACAATATTACGGAGCACATATTTTACTTAAAAGTGAAAAAAGTGAAAAACAGCTTTTAGCAATTAAAAACAACCTTAAAAAAATACTTTTGGAGATAGAAAGTGGAGAAATTAGTTGGATTAAAGCAATTGATAAGTATTCCACAGCTGAAAATAAGGCTTCAAATGGGATTATTTACAATGAAGCAAATGGAGAGATGATGTGGGACATGCAAAATATTGACAAGAATTTATTTGTAGCAATAAAAGATATGAAAATAGGTGAATTTTCAAACCCGCAATATTTCGAAGATTCAAAAGGAAACGTCGGATACAGAATAATCAAGCTAGAGGAACAAACACCCCCTCATTTGGCTAATTTAGATGATGACTATGAATTTGTACAAAAATTTGCCTTAGATAAAAAACAAGTCAAAGAGATGGATAATTGGATTTCAAAGACTGCAAAAACTACCTACATAAAAATTGACCCTTTGTATTATGACTGCAATGTAAAAAATAAGTGGAGTATATCTGTAAATCGTTAATTGGTTCAACAAACTGTTTTAATCAAAAGACATTTTGTTCACTTTTTGATTTAAAAAATTAAACAAATGTTAACTTCTTTCCTGTTTTTTTTTGTAAATTGCAATGTATTAAAAACCTTGTTTCATTAGTATCTTCATAATTTAAAGATGAGTAGAAGTTCTATTTCACTTATATTTTCATTTATTCTTTTAACCTTAGATGTTTTATCCCAAGGTAGTTTTCACATTATTGGAACAGGAAATATCCAAAATACAACTAACACATATCCATCAATATATGGAAATGACTTTAGAGGTGTGAAAAACCAATTTTTGATTAGAGCTTCAGAAATGCAAGCTGCTGGAATGTCTGAAGGAAATATTACAGGTTTAGCTTTTGAAGTGATCAGTCCCTCGGGATCAATTTTAGAAAATTTTGAAATAGAAATTAAGTCAACAACTCAAAATTCAATTAGTTCATGGGATAATAACAATCTTTCTTCTCATTTTGGACCCTCAAATTTTTCTAACACAATTGGATGGAACCAACATAACTTTTCTAATCCATTTTACTGGGACGGTACATCTAATATTGTTATAAAAACTTGTTTTTATAACGTTGATGGTGCTGACAATGCAATAATGAAAATGAGTAATTACTCTTATAATTCACTTATTTATAGAAGATCTAACGGCAATCCCTGCCCAGCAACATGGATTAATGGAATTGAAAATATAAGACCAAATATTAGGTTACAATGGTTAGATCCAAACTCACCTCCTATTTCAGATTTTACAGTAAATTCTAACTCAACTTGCACTGGGAACGTAAATTTTGTGGATTTATCAACCGAAAACACTACTTCTTGGTTTTGGGATTTTGGAGATGGTAATTTTTCTAACGAACAAAACCCCACACACACTTATTTTAGTTCTGGATATTATAACGTACAGTTAATAAGCAGTAATAATTTTGGGAGTGACACTACACTCTATTTAAATCTTATTGAAGTAGATTTATCTGAAGAACCACTCACTGAAAGCCCTTGTAGTCCAGAAACACAATACCCTGGATCATTAAATTGTGGAATTACAGAATTTCATTTTGGAGATTTCTCTAAAACATCTTTAAATTCCATTGAGGGCTATTCAGATTTCACATGTGGTACTATAAATTTATACGCCGGACAGTTTTATGACCTTTTTGTGGTTCATGAAGGAAATGCGTTGCAAAATTTTTCAATGTGGATTGATTTAAATAATAATGGTATATTCAACATTCCGGATGAGGAAATATATTCAAACATAGCAGCCATTAATTCTCAAACAACCATCCAAATTCCGGCTAATGCTACACTTGACACCCCTATTAGATTAAGAATCATGGCTGACAACACATTTCAAGGAGGTTTAGATCCATGTACTAACCCAGTTAATGGTCAAGCAGAAGATTACTCTTTAATTATTACTACAAATACAAATCCGCCGGAATCAGATTTTAAAAGTGATAAGTCTTTTTCCTGTAATGGGAATATACAATTTAGTGATTTATCTACTAATGTTCCTTACAGTTGGTATTGGCAATTTGGAGATGGAAATACTTCACTGACGCAAAATCCTGAGCATACATATTCTGAAAATGGAATATATGACGTGACACTTATCACTGCTAATGACTACGGTACAGACACAATTTTAAAACCACAATACATAGTCGTAGATGATTACTTTGACATAATTTCGTCTGTTTGTAACCCAATAACTTTAAACCATTTTGATGATTATGGAATTGAGAAAGTTGAATTTGCTAATATTAATAATTTATCATTTGACGGGGAAGAAGGCTATATGGACTTTTCTTGTGATTACCAAGCATATATTGAAGCAGGTGGAAATTATCTTTTGAAAGTTACAACTGGGAGTCAAAATCCTCACGACACAAAAGCATGGATTGACTTTAACAATGATGGAGAATTTTCAGCTAATGAACTTGTAATGGAAAAATTAAACACATACAATCCACAAGAAAATATTCAAATGCCAAATAATCTGATATATGACACATCTTTTAGATTAAGAATTTCATCTGATTTGGTAGGCAGTAATAATGGACCATGTGATAATGTAAGTTCTGGTCAAGTAGAAGATTATGGAGTGTTTGCATCACTATGCCCATCACCACAAAACATTACAGTTGGAGAAGTAACAAATAACTATGTTGAATTGTTTTGGTCTGAAGGTGAGAGTGAAAGCTCATGGAATGTTCAATATGGACCACAAGGATTTAATCCCCAAAGTCAAACTGGAACTGTTATTAATAATATCTTCACTCACAATTATTATGTGACAGGGCTAGATGAATCAGTAAATTATGACTTTTATGTTCAATCAAATTGCACTACTAGTTCTAGTAATTGGATGGGACCCTTAAATACAACAACCACTAGTTTAGAAAAATTTGACGATATCAAAATTAATATTTTCCCAAACCCAAATAATGGGATATTTACAATTCAGTCTTCTGCTAATTTTAAAAAAATCCAAATTTTTAATTTATTAGGTGAAAAAACAATGGACTACAGCTCAGAAAATTCGAATTCATTAATTTTATCAATAGAAAATATGCCAACTGGCATTTATTTTGTTAAAATGTACTTCCTCGATCGATTAATAATTGAAAAAATTACATACAATTAGTGTCTATAATGAATAGGTGTATTCTTGTTTTTTTGTTCTTCATTTCACTTTTTGAAATTTATGCTACACATCTTGTTGGAGGTAATTTACGATATGAGTTCATAGGTGTTCAACCCAACTTTGACCACCGTTATAAAATTATAATGAATTACTTTTTTAATTGTGATGATGAGGCGAATGATATATTTCAAAATCCTACACTTACTGGATTTCAACAAAGTGGTTCACTTAGCACTATAACAATAGCTCTCTATGGTCATGACGATCCGTTAAATGTAGTCCCTCAAAATGCAACATCTTATCCAAAATGGGGTGAATTAACTCTAGACGTTAATTCAGTTGATATTATTGATATAGACAATCCTTCAGGTTGCTCTATTGGTTCAGACATATGTGTTTATAAAGTAGAATATAGCACTATAGTTGACCTCAATAATAACAACGGGACTGCTAATGGTGGATTTCATGTTACACACGAGAGGTGTTGTAGGAATAATTCTATTGAAAATATTAGCGATCCGGGTGGTACTGGAATGACTTATTATGCATGGATTCCTCCAATATTTTCAAACAATACTAGTCCTGAGTTTACCAATAGTCCATTGCCGTTTATTTGTGTTGGAGACACAACTACTGCATTAAACACTGCAACCGACATTGATGGAGATGAGTTAATTTTTTCTTATGTCACTCCTTTAAAAGGAAATTTTACTGCTGCAGACCCTCCACAAAACATTAATCCAACTGATTATCCAGCTACTTATGCAATTCCAATTGAAGAAGTACAATATGGACTTGGGTATAGTTACGAATCTCCATTTGGTGCCGGTGGATATTACAATGTTGTTGCTTCTAATGGTTTAACTACATATTACAGTAATATCCAAGGAAAATTTGTAGTTGGTGTATTAATAAAAGAATATAGAGAAGTAAATGGTCAAGTACTTTTATACGGAGTTACTACTAGAGAAGTACAATTAATAGTACAAAACTGTCCTTCAAACGATTCACCACAAGTTAATCCATTTGCGGGGTCAATATCATCAATATTTTCAGTTGAAGAAGGTGATTCACTATGCTTTGATTTTGGTTATTACGATCCAACAAATCCACCAGATTTAATGACTCTTTATGCAGATGGACAAATATTTGATCAAAATTTCACCAACCCACCTGCAACAATTCAATCTCCAGTAAGTTCAAATTTATCAGGACAAGACACGGTAAATTCAAGATTTTGTTGGGATACAGACTGTGGTCAGTACCAAAGCTTGCCATATATTTTTTCTGTCTCTGTTGTTGATCAAGGTTGTCCTCCAAAAACAACTAATAATGTTTATGAAATTTCTGTGACTCCAACAAACCCACCTGCAAATATATATGGTGAAAATATTTTTTGCCAAAATTCAACCACTGTTTATTCAACTGACAATAATCCATCAATAAGTTATATTTGGGAAGTTGATAGTAAAGGATCAATTGTTCAAAACTATGGTGACAGTGTAGAAGTTTTGTGGGACACTCCAGGTACTGGGGCAATATCCTTGAGTGCTATAAATGCGCATGGATGTATTTCATCTCCTATTAGTTTAGATGCAACTATAACACCATCTCCATCTGTAAATATTGATTTTCCCGAAACAATTTGTATTGGCGACTCAGTTGAACTTGTGGGAAGCACAAATGCGAACGGATATGTATCACTATGGACTTCTTCTGGCCCAATATCTTCGCCAAACAATTTACAAACATTTGTTAGTCCTGAGGATACAACTACATACTATCTAAATATAGATATTGGCGCAGAATGTACAGGCATAGATAGTGTAATAGTAAATGTTACCTCCATAGATTTATCAATTGGAGATGATATAACAATTTGTAAAGGAGATACTGCAAATATAATTGCTAGTACTGATGCCACAATTTTTAATTGGACACCTGAGTCATTTATAGATAATCCAAATAGTCCAACTATTTCAGCTTGGCCAACAATAAATACACAATACATTTTAGAAGCATCTGCAATTAATGGTTGTAGTGAAAAGGATACTTTGGTAGTATTTGTAAGTCCAATTCCAGGTTCAAGTGCCGATTTTGTATTAAATGGAAGTGCTACTTCTTTGGGAAATAACGAATATTTACTAACCAGCGCCATAAATTGGGATACTGGAGCTGTTTGGAATAGTACTCTAGTAAACTTAAATCAACCTTTTCATTTTGATGTTGACCTCTATTTTGGAGATCAAAATGATGGTGCAGATGGAATTGCATTCGGTCTTCAACAAATAAGTAATCAAATTTTAACACCTGGTGGTGGGATTGGATATGAGGGTATTAACCCTTCTTTTTTTGTTGAATTTGACACCTACCAAAATACTAATCTTAATGACATTGCAAATGATCACATTGCGATTCAAACAAATGGTGTTTTAAACCATAATTCTTCAAATAACCTATTTCCACCACAATCTATTGGAACAGGAAATATTGAAGACGATCAATGGCATAATTGTATTTTTGACTGGGACCCCTTAAACAAACGATTTACAGTTAATTTTGACGGAGTTCAGTTAATTGACATAAATTATGACATAGTCACCAATATTTTTTCTGGAACATCTGCAACCTACTGGGGGTTTACTGCTTCAACTGGAGGTCTGAACAATGAACAAAAAATAAGATATAATTCTGTAACTTTTTTTAATGAAATAATAGACCAAAGAATTTGTGAGAATGATGAAATCTTGATTAGTGCTCCAGTGATTGGAGAAAATTATTTGTGGGAGCCCGATAATTTTATTAATGATAATACAATTCTTTCTCCAACATTTAATCCGGATACCTCTTCTACATATATTTTTACAGCTACTAATTCATTTGGATGTTTCATTAAAGATACTTTCGAAATTATTGTTGATGATCTTCCCATTGTTTTTGCAGGAAACAATGATTCTTTATGTATTGGAGATAGCATTACTCTGTTAGCTAACGGAAATGCGTCCAACTTCCAATGGAATAACAGTATCATTGACGGTGAAAAAATTGAAGTGGTTAGTTCCGAAGATTATGTTTTGACTGGAACTTCAACTGAAGGCTGTATTAATAAAGATACAATTTCTATTATTGCATTGACGAATCCTAGTACTTTTACTGGTGAAAATGATGGATATATTAATCTTTGTATCAATGACTCTGTTCAGTTACAAGCGCAAGGAGCTGACAACTATTTGTGGACGCCGTCGTTATTTTTGAGTGATGCTACATTGTCAAATCCTTGGGCTAGCCCAAATTCTTCCACCCAATACATATTAACTGGCCAATCAAGTAACGGTTGTATAAGTTTAGATACATTATTAATTGATGTAAACCCGCTACCTAATTTGTCTGTTTCTGGTAATCCAACAATATGTCAAGGAGACACTGTCCAAATTGAAGCTAGTGGCGGAAATTTATACAATTGGCTTAATAACGAATACATTAGTAATCAATCTATAAATAACCCAAATGTTTGGCCGTTAACAACTTCTTCATATAAAGCATTGGTTAGTGACATAAATACCTGTGAAGATACAGTTGAAGTAATTGTTACCGTTAATCAGTTACCTAATGTTTCTGCAGGAAATGATCAAAATATTTGCTTCGGTGATAGCTCTTCTTTGAATGCTTCCGGAAGTGCGCAAAATTATGTATGGAATAATGGTATAATTGATGGCGAACTATTTCAAATTAATTCATCTCAACAATATGTACTTACTGGAACAGATGTTAATAATTGTGTTAACTATGATACTGTTAACATTGTTAGCATTGATTTGCCAATTATTGATATTGGTGAGGACCTATCCATTTGCGTTGGTGACTCTGTTCAACTTAATGCCTCAGGAGGCGAAAATTACACATGGTCTCCCATCTCTTTTATCTCTAATATTAATATAAGTAACCCATTTGTTAGCCCTGTAGCACCTACTCAATACTTCGTCCTAGGAACCGATAATAATGGCTGCAGCAACATTGATTCAATAAATATCTCTATTAATCAATTACCAAATATTAGTGTCAGTAATGATACCTCTCTCTGCTATGGTGATACTATTAAAATATTTGCAAATGGTGGTTCAACTTATCAATGGTTAAACTCAGATTCAATAAATAATGTTAATACTAACAACCCTGATATTTGGCCGAATAATTCTTCTTTATACAGCGTGGTGGTTACCAACGACAACAACTGCTCCGATACTGCATCAATTAATATAACAGTTAATCAGTTACCTAATGTTTCTGCAGGAAATGATCAAAATATTTGCTTCGGTGATACTACTCAATTAAATGCATCCGGAGCAACAAACTATACATGGAGCCCATCAACTAATATTTCTTCAACTACAAGTAATGTTATTGATGCTTGGCCTTCTTCGACAATCTCATATATCGTTCTAGGAAAAGACATTAATGAGTGTTTGAATACCGATACAATCTTCGTAAATGTTTTGGACTTACCCTTTGTTGATGCTGGGGAAGATCAATGGCTATGTCCAGGAGATAGTATAGAACTTAACGTTAATCAATCGACGAATTACGAATGGAGTCCTGATTCAACACTTAGTAATTCTTCTATCCAAAATCCAACTGCAAGTCCATTATTAACTTCTGAATATGTAATCAAAATAACTGACAACAATTCATGTTCGAACTTCGATACAGTCATTGTAAAAGTAGAACTAAAAGTACCCACTGATGCAGGAGAAGATACTTTAACTATCTGTGAGGGGTTATCAGTAGAACTTGGCGGATCACCAACCTCTCCACCTAATACAGTTTACCAATGGATTACTGAACTTTCCTCTGATACAAACTCTCTTTCATCAACATCAGAAAGTAACCCATTAGCAACACCTCTAAGTCCAACACTTTACATAGTTGGGACAAATAACTTTATATGCACAGGTATAGATTCTGTATTTGTAAACTTTTACCCATCAATTAATGGTAGTTCAACTTCAAATCAGCAAATTTGTTTTGGTGACACCATCTCTTTAAGTGCAAACGGAGGGCAAAGTTATTTTTGGACTCCAATTACCAATTTAGTTGGTGACACAATTATAAATGGTGCAAATAGTGCTAATCCACAGGTATTTCCAAACGACACTACAACTTTTAACGTTACTATTATAGACGAAAATAATTGTTCAGAAGTATATTCTACAAAAATAAATGTTAATCCACTACCCAATTTTGATTTAGTATCAGATACTTCAATTTGTTTAAATGATAGCCTAAGAATTCAAGAAAGTGGTGGTGATAATTATTTTTGGTCCCCAAACTTTAACATTTCTGATGTTAACATTCCAAATCCATTAATTTATAATGATGTTGATACAACATATTTTGTCACTGTTATAGATTCTAATAGTTGTGTAAATCATGACTCTATTGCTATCAACATCAATGATCTACCAGCTGTATTTGCATCATCTAATGATACTTCAATTTGTTTTAATGAAAGTACCCTGCTAATTGGAACAGGGGCGATAACTTATCTTTGGTCTCCCTCAGCTAGTCTTTCCAGTTCTTCAATTGCATTTCCTGAAGCTAGTCCAGATACGACTACATTATATACTTTACTAGGAATTGATGGAAATGGCTGCAAAAATTATGACTCAATAAACATAAATATTTTGAACCTTCCAAATGCTGATGCAGGCCAAGATGATACTATTTGTCCTGGAATTGGTATTGAACTTAATGGGTCAGGAGGAAATGAATATCAATGGATAAATCCCATAAACTTGACAAATTTTTTAATAGCTAACCCAATTGCAACACCCGATACATTAACTGCTTACATATTGCAAGTAACAGACTCTAATGGGTGTATAAATACAGATACTGTTGTTATATCACTATATGAAGGAGCAAATGCAGAAGCTGGATTTGACCAAAATATTTGTCCAAATGATTCTGTAATATTAACCGGTTCTGGTGGTGTAACTTATCATTGGGAACCTGAAAATCTTATTGATCAGCCAGATAGCGCAGTAGTAATTGTTACTCCAAATGAAAATATGTATTATTTTGTTGAAGTTACTGATACAAATGGTTGTAGAGATACAGATAGCTTACAAATAAGAGTTTATAACGCTTACACTAGTCCAGATACTATAATTTGTATTGGTGACTCAGTTCAAGTAAATATTCTTGGAGATGCATCAACTACATTCAACTGGACTCCAACAATTGCAATTTCAGATAGTTATATAGATAACCCAATATTGTTTCCTACAAATACAACTACTTATTTTGTGGAAATTGGAAATTCTGCAAATTGTCAAATAATTGATTCATTATTGGTTAAAGTTTCAGAACCCATCGCTAATTTCAGTAAATCAGTTAATGCAGGTTGCCAAGGAGTTATCGTTAATTACGTAAACACCTCGGAAAATGATTTGTCCATAAAATGGTTATTTAGTGATGGTGAAACCTCATTTGAACAAGAAATAGAAAAAATATTTTCTTTCAGCGAAGAGTTCTCAGCATCTCTTACTGTAGAAGACGAGTTTGGTTGTAAAAATACATTAGTAAATAATAGTAACTCTCTAGGTTTTGACGATTACTTTGACATCACAAAACCTAATGTATTTACACCTGATGGTAATGGCGAAAATGATATATTTTTTATTGATGTACCAGGAAAAATTTATGAATGTACTGATTTGGTAATCTACAACAGATGGGGTCAAATTCAATTTATATCAACTGGAAATAATCTGAGGTGGGATGGCAGAAATAATGTCGGTAAAATAGTCCCAAACGGAACATATTTCTACACACTTTCTGTAAAAAATAAATTATTTAAAGGATCAATAAGTCTATACAGATAATAAACCTTATGTAAATTAATTATATGCTAAATAATTTTACTTAAACCTCAATTAAATTTAAACTAGAAACATAAACTAAGTATCCATATACCTTCTTAAATCCAGTATTTTGTAAAGCTAATTTGTAATTAATCAGCTGTTCTTCATGTTGCTTTGATTCATCTTTACTTGTTTTGTAATCAACTATAATCGCATTATCTTGCTTAATTACTAATCTATCCAAACGAAGGATATCTCCACTATGACCAATCACCTCTCTTTCATTGTAAACATGATCAAAATCATTAAATAAAAAATCAAATTGTTTTGATTTTTCTATGTTTTTTACGTACGACTTACATTGTGAGATCATATTGAACGAAATTTTGCCTTGTTTTTGTAAATTATCAAGAAATTCATAAGCATTTGAAAAATCATCTAAGACTTTACTCATGGCCTGATGAAAAACTGTTCCAACATTAGGTTCATCAACAAAACTGAAAAAATTTTGAATCTTAAAATCAATGAATTTTGAATTTTCCTTAGCTAGGATAGAATGATTTTCAAATTGACTATCATAAGTTATTGGTGAATAATTTGATGAATCTTCAATGATAATTTGGTTAGATTCCTTTTGAAAAAAATCATGATTTTTAACACAACTAACAATTAAATCTGAAACATTCTTGTTACTTTTAGAATCATCCATTGCAATATATAAGTGATCAGCTGCTCTTGTAAACGCTACATAATACAAGTTTAAATTGTCTAATATTAATGCATTTTCTTCGTCAATGAAAATATTATTTTTACCTAAAGAGCAAAGACTTTTTTTACTTTGTTCAGCTATGTAATTTTTAATTGTGAAGTCTTCTATTTCAATATCTTCCACCCATATAAATGGGTTATTAACACTGTTTTTATTGGGCCAAGTTCCAAATGGAATAATTACAATAGGAAATTCTAAACCCTTCGACTTATGGATAGTCATTATTTGTATCGCATTTAAAGCTCCAGTAGCTACAACTATATTATGTGAGTTTTCATTTAAAAAATCAAGCACTTGGCCAATTGTGAAATGTTCATCTTTAATTTTATCTATTGAACTATTGAAAAATACTTCTACGTAAGGATCGCTAAAACTAAGTCCTAATAAATCAATAACATAATATAACTTTTGAAACTCAATCAGATTTTGGAATTCAAAAAAATTAAAATTATCAATAGCTTTTGTAAGATCAAGGTCTAACTCCTTATTAAAATAAACTTTTAAAAAATGTAAGAGAAGCTTCAAATCATCTTCTTTTTTAAATTCAAAAAAAGAAAGAGCATAATAAAGCAACTTATATGAAATTGAACTACCTAAAAAAACTGTATCTTCCGAAACATATGGGATTTTCAAATTTTCAAGTTCGTTAATAATTTTTAAACCATCATTTTTAGATCTTATCAATATAACAATATCAGCATAGTTATACCCTTTTGAAAGAGCAATATTAATTTTATTAAATAAATATTCATTTAAATTAAATTTATCTTTAGTTTTTAAATTAAAATGTAGGGACCCTTCAAAATCTCTCTTAAATTGCTGTTTGACATCTTTATAAGCTTCAAGAACATGAGTATTTGTTGCTAATTTTGATATTTGATCAAATAACCAATTATTGAACTGAACAATATTGATAGAAGACCTCCAATTATTTTCTAATACTTTTTTATCGAATGAATGACTTATTAGCGATTGATAATTTAAACTTAAATAGCTATCATTAATTGTTGGTAAATCTAAAAACTGTTTCACGTCTCCACTTCTCCATCTGTAAATGGCTTGTTTTGAATCACCTACGATTAAGTTTTTACCACCGTTAGCTAAAGATTCGTGGATTAGAGGAATTAGATTTGACCACTGCATCTTGGAAGTATCCTGAAATTCATCTATTAAAATATATTGATACCTATATCCTATTCTTTCAAATATAAAACCTGCCGGTTCATGTTTAATAATATCGCTAATCAGAAAATTAAAATCAGAAATAAGAATTGCATTTTCTTGCTTTTTTTTGAATTCAATTTTATCAACAAGAGATTTAACCAAAGAAAATGGGGTAATAAACTTATAAAGCTCTACAAGTTTTAACCACTCCAAAAGTTTATCAATAATTGCATTTAAAACATAAAATAAATCAAGTTTTACATTTTCTACAATTTTCATTTGATTTGGCTTAAGAGATTTTTTAAACCATTGCTCATCATTTCGCCATATTAACCAATTTTCAAGAGTTTGATATTTAATCTCTTTTAGTTTGATAAAAGAATTTAAAACCTTGTCAACCCGCCCATACAGCTGCCAATTAATCTCAATTCCTGAATTTTCTAAAATCTTACTACCTTCTTTACAAAGAACATCTATATCAGCCTCTTTGATTTTTAAAACAGACAGAAAATGATTTCTTAAGCTCAGCAAATCATCAACATTAAAAGACTGTTTATTTTTAAATTCTGATTCAAAAATTATTTTATTTAACTTTTTGAGTTGTTTTTCAATATCATTTTGAACACCTTGTCTTATAGATTCATCAATAAATTGTTGAATTAAATCTAATTGAAATGAATTATCTGCTGCTTTATCTATAAATTCTGAAATAGATTGTTCTAAAAAATCAACTTCTTCTAGTATAATATCATAGGTTTCCGACAATTCTAATTCATTTGAAAATGCTCTTATAACTTGATTGGTGAACTTATCAATAGTCATCAAGTTAAAGTCACTGTAATTATGTAAAATTTTATCATAAATTATTTGTGCCCTTGACACCACACGATTTATATCAAAATTATTTTCTAATGCAATTTCTATAGCTAGCGAATTCGTGATACCCTCTTCTACAATTTTTTCCAATGAAAGAAAAACACGTTTTTTCATCTCATTGGCAGCCTTATTTGTAAACGTTATGCCTAATATTTGTTTAAATCCATAATTACTATCAATGCTGAATAATAATGAAAGATAAGTTTTTACTAGTACATAAGTTTTTCCCGATCCAGCCGAAGATTTGTAAACTGTAAAACCTTTCATTTTCATGTTGAAGTATTGAAATTTAAATTTGACTTTAGTTCTAATATTGAAATTTCAGGATAAATACCTACTCTTCCTGGATAAGCTAAAAATCCAAAACCTCTGTTGACATTTATAACTTGACTAAATTCTTTATAAATGCCAGCCCAATACTTATATCGATATTGAATGGGACTCCATTTAACCCATCCAGGTATTTCTATTCCAAATTGCATTCCGTGAGTATGACCAGACAATGTCAAATCAATTTTTTCTTTATGATTTATTACTATTTCTTCCCAGTGAGAAGGATCATGAGACATTAATATTTTAAAATCATTTGAATTAGTATTTTTCAAAGCTATATCAAGGTCCCCGCTTTTCTTGAAGCCCCCTTTTCCCCAATTTTCAACACCTAATAAAGATATGGTAGAACTTTCCTTAATAATATTTGTATTGTTATTAAGTAGTAATGTAAATCCCATTTCTTCAATTAAGGATTTTAAAAGATTGAAATTTTCTATTTTTTCCTCCTTAGAATCCCACTTAACGTAATCACCGTAATCGTGATTGCCTAAGACTGCATATTTACCAAAGGGAGCTTCTAAAGTTGATATTAATGATTTCCATGGTAAAATTTCTTTTGCAATATTATTTACCATATCTCCTGTGAAAAGAATAATGTCAGGCTGTTGTTGATTAATCATATTTATTCCATAAGCTAATTTTTTTTCATTATCAAAACTTCCACAATGAAAATCAGAAATATGAGCTATTCTAAAACCGTTAAACTCAACAGGTAGATTATCAAAGTGTAAATTATGTTTTATCACCCTATAACTGTACTTTCCTCTTAACATACCTATAAAAAGAGCACTTGTAGGAATGCTCGCCAACAAAATAGCCAACTGAGAAACAAAAAGTCTTCTATCTGGCATAAACTGAAAAGATTGATTTAATCCTTTAGAGAAAATATGATAAAACCATTGAGGAATTCTAAATAAATCTTCAAAAAGCAAAGAAAATACAATGAAAATTTGAAATATTATTGAAATCAAAAACAACCCCAAAGAATAAGAAAACATCGGAGCAACAATTGTACTTCTATCTAATAAATAAATCTGAAATATAAAATTGAAGGCTACTAGAAAATTAAGGACTGAAAAACCATATAAAAACCAATTGTTTTTTGAAATAGTTTTAATAGCTTGACAAGCGTAAAGGTTTAAACACAAAATAACCGCAATAAACAATAACCACCTAAAAATCATTTACATATATTTAAACAATTCAATTTCTCTCGGTAAATTACTATAAATTTACGCATTAAACAATATGAAATCCAAGTTAATATATATTCGTATCATATCATTTTTATTTATAAATATTTTCATATCATCTTGTGAAAAAACTGGTTGTACTGACTCTAGTGCATTTAATTACAATCCCGAAGCTAAAAAAGATGACAGCTCTTGTATATATTTAACAGATAGTTTGTCAAATCTAAACTTTAAGATTAATCATTATTTTGATAGCGAAATTTTCTCATTTGACTCCATTTACTTTGATGATTTCAATAACATTATTCAGTTTTCAAGAGCTAACTTTTATGTAGGGAACTTTAAATTTAAAAATACTAATTATGAAATCACTGAAATGCCTAGTAAATATTTTCTAATTTCTCCACAAAAACAAGATTATTTGTTAGGGCCAATTTCAAATTACAATATTTCCTTTATTGATTTTTTAATTGGTGTTGATTCCATTACAAACCACATAGATCCCGCTAATTATCAAAGCGAAAATGATTTATCATATCAAACCCCAAGTATGCATTGGCAGATGGGCATAAGCCCGACTGATTGGAGTTACCTTTTTATTGTTTTAGAAGGGAAAGTTGACAAAAACAACAATCAAATTTTTGAACCAGGTGAAAATTTTGTGTTTCATATTGGGGGTGATCAACTTACAAGCAGTCAAATAAATCTTAGTTGCAATTTAGTTGAAAAATATTTTTTGAATTATGAAATCAATCTAAGAGTAAATTGGTCAAATTTAATCAACAATATCGATTTATCTATTGATAATTTTACACATTCATCAGACAATTTTCAATTAGCATCATCTATTTCAGAAAATGCAAGTAATCTAATTTCTAGCTATCCTTAAATTAAGTGAATAACAACACAATAAAAATATCATTTTTATTTATTTATATTGTATTTTTTGTCCGTTGCAAAAAGAAAATAGAAATAACCTCAAGTTTCTCACCAACTCCCTATAATCTTGAAATACCATCTAATTTTCCACCAGTAGAAGTTTCACCAGAAAATCCAATTACAGCTCAAGGAGTTTTATTAGGCAGACATTTATTTTGGGATCCTAGACTTAGCGGAAACAATAGTATTTCTTGCGCAAGTTGCCATAGCCCACAATATGCTTTTAGTGACAATAATCAGTTTAGTATAGGAATTAATGGCGATATTGGTAACAGAAATTCAATGGTCCTACAAAATTTAGCTTGGTCAAATGGATTTTTTTGGGATGGAAGAGTTCTTACACTGGAAGAACAAATCCTATCAACAGTTGTTGAAAAAACTGAAATGGATGAAGAATGGAATAGTTTTTTTAATGAAATTAAATTTGATGAAAATTATAATAAAATGTTTTATGAAGCATTTGGAATCAAAAATCCAGATTCAACACATGCTTCTAAAGCTATTGCTCAATTTTTAATCACTATGATTTCTTCAAACTCTAAATATGACAAAGTCTTAAGAAATGAAGCTGTATTTACCCCAGAAGAAAACGCTGGATTTGCTTCCTTTAATAGTTTTAACGCTGGAGATTGTTTTCATTGTCATGGAGGAATAATGGGTACTGATTTTTCATATAAGAATAATGGATTAGACGATTTTCCAGTTGATTCTGGAAGAGGTAAAGCAACAACATTAGAAAGTGATAACTTTAGATTTAAAGTGCCGTCTGTAAGAAATATTGAATATAGTGCTCCATATATGCATGATGGGAGATTTACATCTCTAGATCAGGTAATTAATTTTTACAGCACAGGTGTCCATGCTAATTCACCAAACATTGACCCTCTAATGGAATTCTCATCTGAGGGAGGTGTTCAATTAAATCCACAAGAAAGAAAAGAACTTAAAGCTTTTCTACTGACACTTTCAGATCCTGAGTTCATTAATAACCCAAAATTTTCAAACCCTTTTTAAATAACCTAAAATTGAAAAAAAAGCAAGAAAAAATAAATCCAATTGACAAAGATAACATCACTGAGCAGCCAGGAACTTTGTCCTATGGTCACCACAGAGGAAGTTTTCCAATAATTCCAACTAAGCAAGGAGTAATTAAAAATAAGTCAATTGCTGCTATGGAACACCAAACTGACATTCAACTACAACAAATTAAAGAACAAATGAGTTTATTAGCTGAACAGGCCAATAATATTAAAAAAAGAGTTGAAATCTCAGAGATGATATATAATGCTGAAATTAGGTTTGAACCTTTGATTTCTCATCAATATCACTTGTACGAAAAAGAAAATAATCAATTTATTTTACTAATGGTAGGTCCAAACGAATGGGGTAAAAAGGGCTGTATTTACCAATTTATAAGTACAGTAAAACTTCTGGCTGATCATACATGGCAAATAATTAAATAAGATATTATATATTAAGGTATGAAGACTTTCGCTGACCGGTTAATTGAAATAATTTCTAGTGAATATGATCCATCTAAAATTCATAAATTAAGATTAGTAGTACCTTCTGAAAGAGCAAAATGGCAGATTAGTAAATCTATATCGGAAAATATTAAAACTCCTATAATTCTTCCAAAAATTGAAACTATTCACAACTTTATTTTAGATCATTCTAGCATAAAACTTGTTGATAATTTTCAAGCACAGTTAATATTGTGCAAAATTGCCGAATCGATAGATTCCTCAACTCCTACGGAAAACTTTTATAACAAGTCTTCAATAATACTAAAGGAATTTAATGATATAGAAAGTTATATGATAGATCATAATAAAATATTTTGTGAGCTCTCAAATATTAATGATATTGAAAAATGGAGTTTTAAATCAGAAAATCTTTCTAATAACCAACAAAAATTCAAATCACAATATCAAAAACTAGGTGATCTATTTAAGCATTTTAAAAATACTTTAATTGAAGATAATAAAGGTATTAAAGGAATGATTTACAGAAATGCAGCAGAGAACATTTCAAAAAATTCTAAACGAAAAGAAAACATCTACTTTATAGGCTTAAATGCACTTTCAAAAAGTGAAGAAGAAATTATTAAATTTTACGTCAAAGAAAATAAAGCAAAAACTTTTGTAGATGTTGACGAATATTACGTTAATAATAAAAATCACGAAGCAGGTTACTTTTACCGGAAACACAAATACTTAAATTACAACAAGCCTGTTAACTATATCTCAAAAACAAAAAAAGAAATTACTATACATGAATCAAACACTTCTGCTTTTCAAATCGAAATTATAAATCATATTGTAAACAACAATAAAGATTTTACTATTGTAACAATGGACGAGAGCTTGGGTCCAATTATATTTGAATCCCTTATTAAAAATCATAAAAACATCAACTTTTCCTCTGGTATTCAAATTAATTATTTTGAATCTATCAAGCTTTTTAGTTTTTTATCTGAAGATTTTATTGAAGGAATAAATCAATCTAAAGAGATTGAATATCCATTACTAAAAAAAATGTTAAACTTTAAATCAATAAGAGATAACATCTTAAATATTGAAGAATTAGAAAGAAAAATTAAAAAATCTCAATTGTTCAAAATTAAATTTCCTGAAATAAAATGGGTTGATAAGAAATTTCAAGATCTTATCAATGGAACTATTAATTTTAATGTTCAACAAAAACAAGATCACTTTGCTATTATCCAAAAAATTATAGACTCAGTTAAAAAGCTTTTTGAGAAGGAATTTAATGAAAATAAAGCACTAGACATTGCCCAAAGAGAACTAAATAAAATCAAAGGGGATTGCATACACTACAAATATGAATTAAAACACCATCAAATTTTAAGTACCCTAAACCAACAAATCAAAAAAATAAAAGTCCCAATAAAAGGGAATAAAGATGCCAAAATTCAAATATTAGGTTTACTTGAAAGTAGAACAATTGATGTTAAGAATATAATTTACGTTTCATGTAATGAAGATTTTCTTCCAAAAAAAGATATAAAATTAAATCTGATTCCTAATGATTTAAAGAACCATTATGGATTACCTTCAAAATATGAAAAAGAAGCACTATTTGCCTATTATTTTTACCGAAATTTTCAATTTGCAAATAATATTCATTTAATAAAGATAAAAGAAAATAACCAAGGTATTAAATTCAGTGAACCTAGCAGATATTTAAAACAAGTTGAAGTTGAGCTTAAAAAAAATTCTCTATTAAAAATAAATCATGAGAAATATGGGGCAACAATAAAAAATATACCAAATTGTGTAACCAATAATAAAAGTTCTAATCAAAGAATTTTAGAGTGGATGAAAAGTGGGATATCTCCATCTTCAATTATTGAATTTACAAATTGTTCTCTTTCATTTTACTATAGATATGTATTAAAAATAAAAGAGGACAATAAGCCTGAAAAATTCCTTCAACCAAGCGAATGGGGAACAGGAATTCACAAAACACTAGAAAAATTGTATGTTAAAAATGATGTAATCGATATTGAAAAAACAAAGAAAATGATTAATGATTTAGATAAGTTAATGGATAATGAATTTAATCTAATCTTTTATGACAAAAGGCACCTAAAAGGAAAAAATGCTATTGTCTTTTACCATTACAAAAAGTGTATAAGTAATTTTCTAAAAAGCGAAATAAAAACTATTAATAAGAAAGGAAGTTTCAAGATTTTAAATCTGGAAAAAGAAATTTTTGTTGACGAAAAGATTGAAATTGGTAAAGATCAAAAAGAAATAAAGTTTAAGGGAATTATTGATAGAGTTGACTCTACTTCGGAGGGAATTAGATTAATTGATTACAAATCAGGGCTTGTAAAACCCCCTGATTTAAATATCATTAATTTTAATCAAATAGAAAAAAAGAGTAAAGCATTGCAACTACTATTTTATGCAATGTTATTTATGAAAAAAGAAAATTATTGTGACCCTCTTTTTGCACAAATAGTTTCTTTAAAAAATACCTCTCAGCACTCCATTGACTTAAAAATTAATCAACAAAATATGATTTCTGAAAAACATATTGAATTGTTTAAAAGTTGGCTGTTAGAAATCATTTCGACTATAAATGATCAAAATATGTTATTTAAGCACAATAATGAAAGTAAATATTGTAAGTTGTGTTAAGGTGTAAATTTATAGCCTACCCCCCTTATTGATTTAAAATGTGTTGAAGGTGGAAGATCTTTTTCAAATATTTTTCTAAAAAGCAGTATAAAATTATCAATTGTTCTTGACGAGGGATACACATCATATCCCCATATTTTCTCTAAGATTTCCTGCCTACTAATGACTTCATTTTTTTTATCGACAAAAAATTTCAGCAATTTAATTTGCTTGTGTGTCAAGCTTATTTTTTCTTTATTTTTATCTATTACTTCGAAAGAATTAAAATCAACTAAACATTCCGAAATTAATATTTTTGACTTATCTTGAGAAGATATGGTATTAGTAGTTCTTTTAATAAGATTTTGAACTCTTAACAAAAGTTCTTTAAGATTGAATGGTTTCGTTAGATAATCATCAGCCATTTTTAGACCTTTAATCTTGTCTTCATTTGCCGACTTTGCAGTTAAAAATAAAACAGGAACTACTGAATTATCTAATCTAACCACTTCACAAATATCAAAACCATTCATTTCTGGTAACATTACATCAAGAATAATCAGATCAAACCTTCCCTCTCTGTATTTTAACACTGCATTTTTACCATTAAAGGCTGACACAACATTAAAACCTTCCATTTCTAAATTAAGCTTAATTGCAAAATGTAAGTTCTCTTCATCCTCAACCAATAAAATTCTTTTCATTAAATAAAAATATAAAATCAAATCATATTTTTACATCGAATTAGCTAAAAAGGATTTTTATCGATTTATTATTTTATATTTAATAAAATATTTGATTTGTGAAAATACTCCTTTTTTCTTTTCTATCAACTTTTTTCTTTTTGCGTGGAGTAACACAAATTTCTGAAAAAGGAACCCCCTACTTATTTATAAATCCTTCTTTTGAAGAATTTGATGAATCAATTATAACTGCTCCGACTAAAAGATACATTGAATCTATTTCAAATAGTGAAAAGTCGTCTTATTGTGTAGGGATTCAAACTAATGTTAATCTTAATCCTATTAACAATGGATCTTGGATTAATCATAAAGATGGTTCTAGATCATGGGTACTTAAAATCACAAGTGCTAATGCAATCGGTTTGTCACTTAACTATAAAAGTTTCATCATTCCAACGGGGGCTGAAGTATTTTTATATAATGAAAGTAAAACCCATGTTATTGGTAAGTTTACTTCGTTAAGAAATGAAATTAATCCAATTACACATACACAGATTATAGAAGGAGAAACAACTATAATCGAATATTATGAACCTGCAAATTGTAACAACTCTTTTAATTTTGAAATTGAAAGTGTTGTCCATTATTTCAGAGGATTTGAAGATTATTTAGCTCCATTCAAAAATAATTCAACTTCTTCAAGAGCTGAATCTTGTCAAATTGACGTTGCATGTTCTGAGGGTGATGATTGGAGTAAACAAATTGATGCTGTGGTACATTTTACTTTTGTACAAGGAAACTTAATTTATGTATGTTCAGGATCTGTAATAAACAACACCAATCAAGATTGCAAACCATATATACTAACAGCATGGCATTGTGGTGAGCATACTGCAAACCAAAACTTAAATAATTATACTTGGTATTGGAATTATCAAAAATCAAATTGCCAGCCTAGCAATAATGGAAATAATCCTTCAAAAGGAAACCAAACTATGATTAACGGAACAGTTATTTCAACTTCGGGAAGCGGTACTCTAAATAATCCACCATCAAATTCGGACCAACTTGCTGGTTCAGATTTTACACTCGTTGAAATGACATCAAATATTCCTGACAGCTATAATGCTTTTTATAGCGGATGGGATAATTTAAATTCAGCGGCATCAAGCGGAGTGAGTATTCATCATCCGGATGGTAGTGCTAAGAAAATTTCAACTTTTAATTCTTACTTACAAAGCTACTCATATAATGGTGGTGCAGCGAATGCACATTGGGGGGTTAACTGGGTAGAAACAGAAAATGGACATGGAGTAACAGAACCTGGATCTTCAGGATCTCCAATTTTCAACCAAGAGGGTAGAATTGTTGGACAACTTAGTGGGGGTAATTCTTATTGTGATTTGCCCAATGAAATAGATTTGTATGGAAAATTTTCAACTAGTTGGGATAATAATGGTAATAATAGTAACGCTCAATTAGCTCCATGGTTAAATCCAAATGACAGCAATTTAACCTTCATTGATGGGATATATTTTTCATGTGAAGCTAGTTCTGATTTTAGCACTGCCAATTTTGGTAGTTTGCTAAATTTTACTGGAGAGGGCAATTCAACTATTTCTGAATGGGAATGGAATTTTGATGTAAATGAACTTGGAGGTGTTAATCCACCTGTCTCTGATGAACAAAATCCATCTAATATACTTTTTGATAATGCTGGAAACTATTTAGTTTCTTTAACAACAACTAATACTTATGGAAATTCTTGTACTTCGCTAATTAATATTACAATCATAAATAATACTTCAATATCATCTCTTATTAAAAATGATATAACTATTTTTCCTAACCCAAACAATGGTTCATTTACAATTCAATTTGGAAATGATTTGTTTGACAAATCAATTTATATTTGTGATCAAATTGGGAAAGTAGTAAAACATATAGACCCAATGAAAGGTTTTAATCAACATTTTAGGAATTTCAAGCCAGGTATTTATTATATCCAATCAAAAAACAATATTCTTCTTAATAAGAAAATTGTAATTTTATAATTAATGTTCCCTAACAAAATAAATCCAAAACTTTTAAATTCTATTTCTGAGAATACACTACTCTCTCATCTTGGAATAGAATTCATTGATATTAATGATCAATCCATTGTGGCTAAAATGCCAGTGAATTCAAAAACATCACAACCAATGGGGATTTTACATGGTGGAGCAAGTGTTACACTTGCAGAATCCATTGGAAGTATTGGATCGCATATTTTAGTTGATGATAAAACAGAAAATGCTGTTGGTGTAGAAATTAATGCTAATCATATTAGAAGTGTGAAAAGTGGTTTTGTTACAGGCATAGGATCGATAATCCACAAGGGCAAATCTACTCACATTTGGAATATTGAGATTTTTGATGAAAAAAATAAGCTAGTATCAACCTCAAGACTTACAGTAATGATTTTAAAAAAATCAAATAAAGATGATTGAACTTTCTGGAGATGATAGTTTTGTTATTTTTCAAGAGCCTCAAAAAAAAACCTCTAATATCATTACAGGGAACTGGAAAAAGTTAAAAAACAATGAGGTTTTTGAAAATAACACTTTTGTTATTAATCAATTTAATGGTTCAAGTTATAAGCTTAATGGGGAAATATCAGAACTTCAAAGTCCTGTCAAAATTGATTCTCCAAAGGAAATTAAAATTAATTCTACAAATAAAAAATCCTATATTGACACAGTAAATAAAACTATTTTAAAATGTAAAAAAGAAGAAATTAGTAAGTGTATAATAAGTAGAATAATCACTGAAAAAATAAATATCAATAACTTTTTTTCATTATATCAAAAGTTAACCAATCAATACCAACACGGTTTAAAATATATTTTAAATCATCCTGAACATGGAATGTGGATAGGAATATCTCCAGAAACTCTTATAAAAGGAAATAATAAAAATGGTTTTTACTCCCATGCACTTGCAGGAAGTAAAGGTCTTAAAAGTAAAAAAGAGTGGACAAATAAAGAAATAAAAGAACACCAATTTGTAGCAGATTATATTGAGGAAAAAATAAAGCTGTATGGGCAAATAATTAAAATATCCAACCGATATGAAAAAGCAGCTGGGAATGTTGTTCATTTAAATCAAGACTTTTATTTTAAAATAAAAACAGATTTATTTGATTTTATCAACCGTCTGCATCCAACTCCAGCAATTGCTGGCATACCGCTAAATAAAAGCTTAGATTTTATTTCTAAAACAGAAACTCATTCAAGAAGTTTTTACAGTGGTTTTATAGGAACCATGAAAAAAGACAGTTGCAGTCTTTATGTAAATCTTAGATGTGGAAGAATTACTCAAAATGAAATTCAAATATTTGTTGGTGGAGGTATCACGGAGAAAAGCATTCCAAATGATGAGTATTTAGAAACTGAAATTAAATCTCAAACGCTCTTGTCAGTGATAAAAAAAATATAGACATTCGTTCTATGACATCAGCTTCGTACAGGGTTCAAGTAGTTGTAGACCTTTTTAAAAAACATCAAATTAAGCATATAGTCTTCTCGCCAGGTTCTAGAAACGCTTCATTAGTAATTGGTTTTAACAGCGACGAATATTTTGTAAATAAAGTTTTAGTTGATGAAAGATCCGCTGCATTTTATGCACTTGGAATGGCTCAGCAGCTCAATGAACCTGTAGCAATTTGTTCGACTTCAGGAAGTGCCGCTTTAAATTATTCGCCTGCAATCGCTGAGGCTTACTATCAAAAAATACCATTAATTGTAATTACTGCTGATCGCCCACCAGAATGGATAGACCACGGTGAAGGTCAGTCAATGAGACAAAATAAAGTTTATGAAAATTTTATTGCAGGTAGTTTTAGTTTCCCAATGTTAGATCATCCAGATGCCCTCTGGCAAACAGGTGTTATGACTAATGAGGCAATTCACATTGCAAAGTTGGAATCAAAACCCGTCCATCTAAATTTTCCTTTTAGAGAACCGCTATACGAAACTGTAAAAAAACCGAGTAAAAGCGCAAGGAAAATCACGCACTTCAAAACCAAAAAACAACTAGAAGAAAATAATCTAGAAGAACTTCAAAAAATATGGAATAATTGTAATAAAAAAATGATTATTTGCGGATCCTTGAATAAGGACGAAGATTTAAACTACCAATTAAATTATCTTGCTAAAAATGAATCGGTAATTGTTCTTACAGAAAGTACTTCAAACCTATATAATGAAAATTTTATCAGTTGTATTGACAGGACCTTAGAAAGAATTTATGGAAAACCAGAGTTTTTCCCTGAAACTGTAATAACAATTGGTAGTTCTATAATTTCTAAAAAATTAAAACAACTTCTTAGAAAATACAACCCTAAACATCATTGGCATGTTGAAGATACTAGAAGAGCACAAGACGTTTTCAGTTCAATTACACATTTAATTCCAATTGATCCAAATCAGTTCTTCAGTCAATTTTATAAAAATTTAAAAAATAAAACATCATCGACATTTAGATTTTCATGGAAAAATGAATTTGATATAAGCGAAAAAAATCACAATCTTTACTTAAAAAATTGCGAATGGTCAGACTTGAAAGCTCACGGTTTAATTTACGATTTAATAAAAAATGAAAATTTAAATCTTCAAATGGGAAATAGTTCAAGTGTAAGATATATTCAATTATTTAAATCACTTAAAAATACTACTTACAAAAGTAACAGAGGTGTAAGTGGTATTGACGGATCATCTTCCACCGCTATTGGTGCAGCTGAATGCACAAATAAAACCACATTATTAATTACTGGAGATTTAAGCTTTATTTATGATCAAAATTCTCTTTGGAATAACTCACTTCCGCACAATCTTAAAATAATTGTAATTAATAACCAGGGAGGGGGGATTTTTAACATTATACCAGGGCCCAAAACTACTCCATATTCAAGAAAACATTTTGAAACAAAACATGATTTAAACCTAAAGAACATTGCCAAAACTTTTGGAGTTAATTATCAATGTGCTAACAATGAAGTTGAAGCTAATCAATGTTTGAATAATTTTATAAATACTGACAAAATGGAAATTTTAGAATTTTTTACCGCAGATTCAAAAAATGAAGAAATTCTTTTCAATTATTTTAAAGCAATAAAAAAATAGTATAATGATAAATTGGGAAATAGTCAAAGAATATGAGGATATTACTTTTAAAAAACATAACGGTGTTGCAAGGATAGCCTTTAATCGCCCTGAAGTCAGGAACGCTTTTAGACCAAAAACAGTAGATGAATTATTAGAAGCCCTTATAATTTGTCATGAAAGTCAAGAAATTGGAGTAGTATTAATCACTGGTGAAGGACCTTCTGAAAAAGATGGTGGCTGGGCATTTTGCTCTGGTGGTGACCAAAGGGTTCGTTCTAAAAGAGGTTATAAAGGACTTGATGGAATAAATAAATTTAATATTCTTGATGTACAACGCCAAATTAGGTTTATGAACAAAGTAGTGATTGCAGTAGTTCCAGGTTGGGCAGTTGGAGGGGGGCATAGTCTTCATGTTGTTTGTGACCTTACAATAGCAAGTGAGGAACATGCTATATTCAAACAAACCGATGCTGATGTCGCTAGTTTTGATGGTGGTTTTGGATCTGCTTATTTAGCTAGGCAAGTTGGGCAAAAAAGAGCTAGAGAAATATTTTTTCTAGGGTTAAATTATTCTGCTAAAGAAGCATATGAAATGGGAATGGTAAACAAACTAGTCCCGCACAAAGATCTTGAAAAAACAGCCTATATGTGGGCAGAAGAAATAATGAAAAAAAGTCCAACTGCAATTAAAATGCTAAAATTTGGATTTAATTTAATTGACGATGGATTAGTTGGACAACAAGTTTATGCTGGAGAGGCGACAAGACTTGCCTATGGAACAGATGAAGCAGTTGAAGGACGTAATGCATTTTTAGAGAAAAGAAATCCTAATTTCAATAAATACCCTAAGTTTCCCTAATGATTTATATTATTTTATAAATAGCAATCATCAATTTTTCTATTAACTTTCTTACTTCAAAATCTTTCCTAATAAAATTATTAATCATTATTGTAAATGGGTAATGAATATTTGATTTTATAAAATAACCCGAGTAACACCTAACTCCTCCCATTGATCCACTTTTACCAATGAATTTTCCAGATAAAATAGTTTCTTTGCCAATATATTTTAAGGTGCCACTTTCTCCAGCTTTGGGAAGAGAAGAAAGAAAGATGTCTCTAAGTTGAAGAGGGAATTCATTTAAAATATAAAACAACAATTTATTAATTGAATGCGCCGAAGTTAAATTTTTCCTTGACAATCCAGACCCATCACTAAATAATATATCTTCATATATATTTAATTCTTCTTCCCAGAACTTCTGCATGATTTTTGGTGCAATAGAGAGCGAAACTGAAGAATCAACAAAGTGGGCTGATTTCATCAAAAGATGTTCAGTATAATTATTGTTACTTTTGAAATTAACTACTTTTAAAAGATCACTTAATTTTGGAGATTCATATATTAAAATAGTATCCTTCAAATTTGATGTTTCACCAACTGTTTTATTTAAGGCTATACCATTTTCATTTAATGACTTTAGAATTGCATATCTTAGAAATTCTTTAGGGTCATCCATTGAAATTTTCACTTTATAATTATTTTTATTAGTTGGAATTTTTCCTGTCATTTTTCTTTGATTTTGATATGGTGCTCCTAGTGCATTAGAAAGATCATTTTTAACTGCAGAACTAAATACGTTATTTATGATTGAAAATTTTTCGGAAAAAGGGACAAATTCACTTATAAAAGTAGAGTCTCCTAACTTTTTTGAGGAATTAAAAAAAACGTCTACATAATTATCTCTAAAAGTGTGAGTTGAGTATCCAGCTCCATAATAATTACCTATATCACCCCATAACCACTCATTATTAACTTGGTAATCGTTAGTTTTAGGAATTAAAATAACTTCTCCCCTTATAGTATTAATATTTAATTCTTTTAATCTTAAACATACATTATCCAAAAAACTTAAACTGTCAAAAAATCTACTTTCTAGGCTTGGGTCTCCAGAAAGTGAAATAATTAAGTCTCCATTCAAAATTTGATTAGAAAAATCAATTTCTCCGTTTGTATAAACGAAAGTTTTAAATTTATAATCTGAACCCAACTTTTTCAGTGCATATGAGGAAGAATACAATTTTTGAACAGAAGCAGGAACTAACAATTTATTAGACTGGTAATTCATTAACAACTCTGAAGAAATGCCATCAATAAGTTCTATTCCAACTATACTATTTTCAATATATTCATGATTTAAGAAATCATTTAATATAGAGTCTAAATTAGATTGGCCCCTAAATGAACCTAATAAAAAAATAATAGTAAATACTATTAAAAATTGTTTTTTCATAACTAGTAAT
>CEUH01041060.1_pt1 | contig 43875 bp, 42 predicted proteins | sample 356461 | NCBI WGS metagenome assembly CEUH01 (sample SAMEA2623275, study PRJEB7988) | marine metagenome | isolation source: saline water (ENVO:00002010), including
TATTTTTTAACAAAATAATTATGTATTTGCAAAGTCAAATCGTCTGGATTTTCTTCTGGAAAATGAAAATAAAAAGCTGCGTTTTTCTTGTTTACAAACCTTTCTAACTCTACCACCTCAAGAACATCAGCTTTGTGGGATAATGCAACAGAAGCGTTGTGAGACCCATATACGGCTATGTTAAAGTATGATTGTTCATATTCCCAATGAAAACTCCACGTTTTATCCCATCCATACTCTTCTACTTCCCATGGAAATCTGTTATATGTTATTTTAGGTCTGTTAAAGTTAGTTCCTTCTCTGTGAAAATCTTTTTTATTTTGCTGACCTCTAATAATGTTTACGTAGTCAGAAAAAGTCGATAGATGACTACCTAAAAAAATATCTGCTTGAGAGCATACAACTTGGTCTAAAAGCAAATCGTCAGTATCGTTTACTCCTGATTGTGGAAAATCAGTTAGATATAATACGTTGTATTTCTTTTTTAATGGCAAAAATACAGACTTGTCTTTTTCGTCTGTAGCTATAAATAAAGGCTTGTCGTTAGGTATTCTGTTAGAAATATCATCTAGAAGATTTACTGTTTGACGCTCTGCAATATCTTTTCTTACCTGCAAAAAGTCATTTCTTCTAACATGAATAGCATTAAATTCACCTAGTTTGTCTGTAATCTTTTTAGCTTTCTCAAAAATATCAGGTCTATACTGTATCCCTAAGTTTACTTTCTCTTTTATCCTGTTTCTAATAACAGGTGTTTTGCCATATACATGATAATAAAAATGACCGAACAAGTTTCTTGGAAAGTGCATGAACTTATCATCACACTCTAAGTCTATGACTTGTCTGTCGTCTTTAAAAATGTTAAACTCGCTATGGTCCTCTATGCCACATGTTAAGACATAATCGTTACCAGGACCTTTCATAGGACCTAGTTGTCCGTCTTTGTCGCCAAAAGTAATAACTTTCGCAACAGACGAAATATTTTCGAAATATTGCGTATCGTTTTCAAGATTTTCATATTCTGGAATGTCATAATATTCTATACAATCAAAATGCTTTCTAAATTTTTTTTTATCTAAAGCATCAAACATGTCAAACCATGTTTTTTTATCTTGCCATTCTGATAAGAATAAACAATATATTTTGTGAGGTAAAATTATTGTCCTACCAGTTATAACAGATAAAGCTCCTACTAATTCATACGTCATTCTTATGTTAGAAAAACCACCCCACCACGGGTCAAAAGAAATGTATTTATTGTCCCGCATACTGGTAATCCACTAACTTGTAGTGTGTGTAAAAGTTTTTAAAGCTTGTTCCCTGAAAAGGTTTGTCTCTACCGTGTTCACAAACAGCAGATTCGTACAATATCATCTCTCCTGGCTCAGCAAAAACTTCATACCACTGACCGTCATGACCCTGTATATCTAAAGCCCAATCATCACCAAACTCTTTAGTTTGACAACCGCACTTTAAGTCTTTGTCTACAATAATAATAGTAGATATATGATGAGTAGCTATTCTATCAACGTGTTTTGCTAACGTAGCTCCCCTTTGATAAGACCTTATACCATATACGAAAGATGGTTCTAGTCTTGTTTTTGCCCACTCTTCATGTAACGGCATGAGCATTTTATGTATTTGAGTTCTAATGTTTGGTATATGTTCAAAACTTAAAAGTGTGCTGCTTTCCGCATCAGTAACTATTGTATCTATAATACCTTCTTTTCCTGAAAAATGTTCTGCAACCTCTTTATCTTTTAACATGTGATATGAGTCTTGAATTATACCCCACACATCTTGAGGCACTTTAGCCTTCATAAATCCATTATCTGTAAACCTAGGTATTTCATCTACAGTTTTAAATGTTTTTATATTTGGATTTATATTTACAATCTTAGATTCTTGTTCTTTCTTTTGTGCTTCATGAAATTCTCTTGCAAGTCTTTCGTTTTCAGCACCATTAAATTCTTTTTCTCTCCACCAACTTGTAACTATGTATTTAGTTCCTTTAGTTACATCCATACCCTCATGCATAACGTCAGAAATACCATTACCATTATCATCCATGTTGCGCCAAACTACAGCTTTTCCTTTTTCTGGTTTTACAGTTTTACCTAAGTTTGGAAAATCAGTTCCTCCACCTTCAAAACCATCATTTAGATACAACATAAAAGTGTGAGTTCTGTTTCCAGAATGCAAACAATGATTGTTATATGCATCACCTTGAAACCAATCTAAATGTGGTCTAAAATATTGACCTACTTCGTATTTTTGACCTTGTAATGTTTCGCCCCTTGCAACATCTATGTCTAAATGAGCTGCAATCCTGTCTTTTAGAGCTTTTGGAAGTAACATATTATCGCCAAAATTAGAAGTGTAAGAAGTTCTACTATCTTCTATTTTAGAATTATCACTTCCACTTCCAGCAACTTGTGAACGGGTGTTTTGTTTTTCTATTAATTGTATAAATAAATCGCACTCATCATGAGTGAGAAAATTTGGTATTTCTGTGAACATTTGATTGTATTATATTTAAATATCATACTAAGTTAATCATTTTTTAATTACCAACGCAACTTGTGTATAGGTTCTGCTGGGACTGTACTCCTGACATTGCCTGAACTGTACCTCCTTGCGCACACACATACTCATAGGAGTTTGAACTATTTTTGTATTGAGCCTGTCCATAAGAATTGGTGTATGTAAATATCATGTAGCTAACTCCTGATTGTTTTTGAACCTCAACTCTATAAGAAGCTACAGCAGCTGGAGCTGGAGTAGGCGAAGGCGTAGGCGCTGGCTGCGGTGCAGGCGTAGGCGTGGGCGCAGGAGCTGGTGTCGGCTGCGGTGCAGGAGCTGGTGTCGGCTGCGGTGCAGGAGCGGGCGTTGGATTTGGTGTAGGCGCTACTGGTGTTGGTGCTGGCGTAGGATTAGGAGTAGGTGCTACAGGCGTAGGGTTCGGTGTAGGTGGTATATATATTGGACTAGGAGATGTTGGCGCAGGTCCTGAAGGACAAGACGATAGGCTTGTAATAGATGAGCCGTTCCAAACAACATAGAATCCATTTCCATCTGTGTAGTGCGTATCTTGTGCAGGATTTTGTCCCGCAGCATCATAATAAATTCCTGTTGCAGTAGCTAACTGTCCACCATCTATATAGAACATGTCATTTAAGTTGTCGCTACAAGCAGCCGAAGCGCTGTTTGCATTACCTAATCCAACATAGTTAAGATTTGCGACTGGCGCAGGTGTTGGTGCTGGCGTTGGGCTAGGAGTAGGCGCTGGTGTTGGGCTAGGAGTAGGGCTTCCACTACAAGGAACAAGTGTGTTTGTTACAGTTAATCCTGCACCTACATGAGTGAAGGATGTACCACAAACAGTTATTGCATCTCCATAGAATACTGCTCCTGAAGTTGTTCCTCCACCACATTGCGTGTATGTGTATGAGTCATCTAATAATGGGTTTGAATTATTTGCAATGTCAAACTCATAGCACGGTATTGATGCTGGTGCTGGTGTTGGAGATGGATTAGGAATTGGAATAGGCGCTGGCGTTGGGGTAGGCGAAGGCGTAGGCGCTGGTCCTGGAATAGGTGTAGGCGTAGGTTGTGGGACAGGTGTAGGCACTACAGGCGTTACAGAAGGCGCTGGCGTAGGAATAGGTGCTGGGTTTGGAATAGGCGCAGGCGTTGGACTTGGTGTTGGATTTGGAATTGGGCTAGGTGTTGGACTTGGCGTTGGAGTAGGAGTTGTTCCGCCACAATCAGTACAATCAGTGTAAGTTTCATATACAGTGTTTGTGCCTGATGGCTGTGTTAAACTTCCTATTTCTAAACAACCAGTCACTCCTGTAGCCTTCACAACACTTCCTGTATCTAAAGAAAAAGTGCTTCTTACAACATCATTAAAAGTGTTTGCACAATCATTAACAGTATAATACACATATCCTACAGAAGGAGCTGGCGTAGGTGCTGGAGTTGGTATTGGACTAGGATTTGGCGCAGGAACTGGACTCGGACTAGGTGTCGGAGTGGGTGTTGGAGTGGGTGTCGGCGTAGGTGTAGGGCTAGGAGTTGGACTAGGCGTAGGACTAGGCGTAGGACTAGGAGTAGGCGTAGGAGCGTCTTCTTGCTCACAGTAAAAAGCATGACCTCTCCATTCAATAACATCACCATCGTCCTCTGGCTCACATGTAGTACATGGACCTGCATCATAAACAGGCGGTATGTACCCTGGCTCGTTAGGGCTATTGATGGCTTGGTCTTGCTTTGGAAAGCCATTTACGTATTTTCTTATTTTACTGTACTTCTCTCCCATAATTAATTAATATGTCGTTGGCGCTGCAACTGGTGCAGGCGAAGACGTGCCTTTTGGGCATCCATTTATATCATCATAAGGTTTTATATAATCTGGGTCCGTAATCAAATTTTCCTTCACTTGTTGTGTTGGTTTTCCGTTTACGAACTTTCTTAATTTTGTATAATATTTTTTTCCTGTATAGCTCATATTTATAAATTTTGTCCACCTCCTTGCATTACATTTTTATAATAATATACAAGGTCTCCATCATCTTGTGGTTGTGTATTGTATGGGTCTGGAGCATCCCATCCTCCTGAACCGTCATAGAAAGCAAAGTCCCCACAGTCTATTTTAATTATGTCTTGTATAATACCATCATTGTCAATTTGCACAGCCAACCATGTTGTTCCTGATTGTGTTGTGTCAAGATTGTATCTATCCATTGCATAATATTTATTATTACCAGCAAATCTAGTTCCATCTTTAGTTACTTGCGCACCTAACGATGTTGAAACTGATGAAGCTGTAACTTGTACTCTCATAACTATTGAGAATGCAGCTGTACATAACTCTCCAGCAGTTTGTCTAGGCGCACTTAAGTAGTAAGTCGAACCACCTCCAACTGGCGAAGGAACTGTTGGGGCAGGAACTGGCGAAGGACTAGGTGTCGGCACAACGCCTGAAACTGGCGCTGGGGTTGGGCTTGGTGTTGGTACTATTGTGCTTGGAGCAGGTACTGGTGTAGGCGCTGGTCCTGGAGCTGGAACGGGGTTAGGTACAGGCGCAGGTGTAGGTACAGGAACTGGCGCAGGTGCAGGAGCATTAGTAAAGCAATCTGCTAAATCTGTAAAAGGAGGTATAAAATTAGGGTCTTCTGGCACGTTTGGTTTAACGTGTACAGTCCTTACTCCATTTTTTATGAGCCTCAGTGTTGTGTATATTTTACTTCCTGTATTTGCCATATTAACAAGTCATAAATTTAACTGCGGTAACTATACCATCATCATTAATTCTTACAGTAGAATGGCTTCCGTTTCCATTAAAACTGCTAGGGAAGCTACTCATTAAGTATGCAAATCCATTTCCGCTAAATGGCTGTCCATTATAACAAAGCTGAGCTCCTAGTTGTGCGTTTACACTGCCAGGGTAATTTGAGGTAACCGCCATACTTATTGGATAATTCTGTGTTTGTCCAAAAACGCCTGCGCAGAACTCACTTTCGTAGAACTTGCCTGTGCTTATATAATACATATTGGTTCCACAGCTAGCCGTTGGTGCCGCTACAGGTATAGGTGTTGGAGCGTTAGGAGTTGGTGTTGGAGTATTGCAATCTGCATAACTCGTAAATTGTTGACCATTCCAGTATCTAACAACATTACCTTCAGCATAATACTGTGGTTGAGCAAAAGTTAATCCCCATTCATCGTAATATACGTTCATTGATGTAGCAAGCTGTCCTCCATCAATATAAAACAAGTCAGCACCTGTATCTGTACAAGCAGCCTCTGGAGTGTTTCCGTGTCCTAAAATAATATACTGCATTTGAGTAGCGGCAGGTGCAGGTGCAGGAACTGGCGTAGGAGCGGGTGTTGGTGCTGGTTGTGGTGCTGGTGCTGGGTTTGGAACTGGTGCTGGTGTAGGAATAACAACAGGCACAGGCGCAGGTGTTGGAGCAGGCGCTGGATTAGGAGCTGGATTAGGAGCTACTTCCACTACTGCTGGTACTGGAACAGGCACTGGGCTGGGTGTTGGTATCGGGCTAGGTGTTGGTATTGGGCTAGGTACAGGAGGAGCTGGTAGTGGGCACTCAATATCATCATATACAGGATGTTGGTAATCAGGGTCGTCAGTGCTATTGAACTTCTCATTACCAGTAAATACGCCATTTATATATTGACGTATCGTTGTGAATATTTTTTTTCCTGTATTTGCCATTTTATATCATACAAAGATAATTGTTATACTAATATGAGATTGTTTAATCCTCCCATGTAACCATGGAAGAAGCACTCATAAGTCACTGGTGTTGCGCTTGTATCATTTATTGTTAATGTTACTGTTCCATATCTATAATCATAGCTGTTTCCATCTAATCCGTTTTTAGTTCCTTGTACAGTACCTCCACTGTAACTGTTTGTTGTTCCTGCTGTATAGAAAGCAATAGGGTGTGCTTGAGGAATGTTGAATGTATATGTTCCTGTAGTTGCGCTAAACCTATAACTATCGCTACCGTAAGTGCCGAAATAATACCAAAGTGTTCCGTTCATATACATGCCCTGTACGTTAATCGTTGAGCTTTGCGATAAGGCATAAGTTGGATTAACTGGAGCAGGTGTAGGCACAGGAGCTGGTGTAGGTGCAGGTGTAGGCTGTGGAACAGGAGTTACAGCTTGTGGAGCTGCTATAGGAGCTCCTACAGGTATTGGTGTAGGTGCTGCTGGCACTGGTGTAGGCGCTGAACAAGTGACATTATCGTATGTTAAGTTGTTTTCACCTCCCATATATCCATGATTTAAGCAATCATAGCTAACTGTTCCGTAATCTCCGTTTACAGTAATAGTAACGTCTCCATAATAATAATCATGATAAACATTATTTATACCTTTTGAACCAGCATTATAAGTACCAGTATAACTTATAAGGGTTTCTTTGCCACTATTTAGAATTGCAATAGGGTGACCGCTAGGGACGTTTGTTAATACGAAGGTTCCTACTGATGTTTTATAGTGACCATGTGTGCCTCCAAATACATATTTATTACTGCCTCCAATACTTTGTATTGTTACAGCAGCAGGATTAGTTAAACACACATCTGCTGCTACTGGCGCTGCAACTGGAGAAGGTACAGGGTTAAGAGGACTTATTTCATGGAATAAATCAGAACCACTTATAATCTGTAAGGTGCTATCTGCTCCTATTTTAACTACAAGTTGTGCACTTCTTATTGGCGCTTGTGAGCCTCCACCTACATCGTTTATAGCAAAGTAAGGAGCTGCCTGATTTACTTGTATTGGAACCTGTTGATTTTGATTTAAGTAAGCAGTTATAGTTCCGCCAGCATTACTTGATTCTATAATAGACTGAGCGGTATTTAAAAATCCAGAATCGTCACTAAAATATAAAGCTGTTACTGTATCATATCCACTGTTCACAGGACCAAATATTGTTTGTTCCGCATCACTTATGGAAACATCTCCATTATAGACTCCTTGATTAATGCTTAATGCATTTGCCGACCAAACACTTTCAGTATTAGTTGTTGGAGCTGGAGCTGGTGTTGGTGTAGGAGTCGGTGCAGCAGGCACAGGTGCAGGAGTAGGCATAACTGGTGCAGGAGTTGGTGCTACAGCTGGCGCTGGTGTAGGCACAGGGCTTGGCACTGGTGCTGGAGTTGGTGTCGGTGTAGTAGCTACAGGAATTGGTGCAGGTGCAGGTGTTGGACTTGGTGATGGATTAGGTACAGGCGCAGGAATAGGCGATGGACTAGGCGTAGGCGTAGGCGAAGGCGTAGGCACTGCTATTGGAATAGGTGTAGGTGCAGGTGGTGTAGCTGGTACAGCAACTGGCGCAGGAGTAGGAGTAGGTACAGGTGCAGGTGGTCCAAGAGGGTTGCAATCTACCAAGTCTTCAAATGGAGCAACATAATATTTATCTCCCTCAACATTTGCTTTTGTCTTGCTAGTTGCTAAACCGTCTTTAAACAGTCTTAATCTTGTCACTATTTTTGTTCCTGTATTACTCATTTAAAATATTCCATTAGTACAATTATAACAATTTAAGAAAATCTGAGATACCGTAGAATTAGCAGTATCAGTGATAGCAGCACTAACCGCATAACAGTTTCCATCTTCTATTGTAACCACAGCTCCGACATACAGACCAGAGTCAAATGCTATTTTCTTACCATAACTACCAAACGGGTTACATGGGTTTAACCTAAATGCTGTTGGGCTTGCTGGCGCTGGTGTTGGTGTAGGTGTAGGCGCTGGCGCAGGCGTAGGACTAGGCGTAGGACTAGGCGTTGGAATTACCACGGGTGCTGGCGTAGGTGACGGAGTAGGACTAGGTGTTGGCGATGGTGGTAAGTCCGCTACAGGCGCTGGTGTCGGTGCTGGTGAAGGTGTTGGGTTAGGAACTACAACTGGCACTGGTGTAGGCACTGGTACTGGCGATGGCGAAGGCACAACAACAGGTACTGGTGTAGGTGCTGGAGCTGGTGTAGGAATTGGAGCAGGTGTTGGTCTTTGCTCTTCTTGCTCACAATAATATTCGTCTATTCTCCAATCTTGACCGTCACTTACTATGTCAGATGGCTTCCATTCTCCATAACAAGAAACAAGACATACAGCATCGCTACCTCTCCATTCTACTACATCATCAACGAATGTTTGTTCACATGTATATTCATCTCCAACCCACAATAAAGTGTCTGTAGACTCTGTTCCTCCTTGTAAAGACAAAATATACTCTCCGTCTCTTGGATTGTATCCACCTAAAGTCTTGTTTAAATCACGCACAGGCAATTCGCTTCTAAAATAGTTTGCCATGCCATACTGTGATATTTGAGTTAATCCATCGTTAGATAGTCTAAACACAAAGCCTCTACTTGTGTCTGCAAAATATATTACGTTTCCATATTTACAAACACTTTCAGGATTTAGTCCAACACCAAATTCTCCTGTATAAGGAGTTATAGTTCCTAATACATTTTTAGTTTGTGATATATTGCCTGAACCGTCAGTGTTGAATATAATATTTTTATTAAAGAGGAGTTTAGATATTTTGTTTTCTTGAAACACAACAATATCATTATCTCGTGATACTATTTTTTGTATACTACCTAAAGCGTCATCTATATCTTTAAAGTTTGCCGTAGATAAATTAAATTCATTTAAGGCATTAAAATTTGTGCTTTGCTCGTAAACACCAGAGTAAGTTAAAGAAGCTACTCTGTTATTTTCTCTATAGCTTTCTATAAACGTGCTTGGTCTTGTGTCAAAAGTAAATGTTGGATTATTGAATAAGTCTTTAATTTTTATTGACTCATATCCATTACCCCAAGCCCATGCGTTATGTGCGTCTATTGTAATTACAGCAGGAGAAGTAAAAGATTGAGGAACATCACCTGCTTTACCAACATGAAAAGTGTCATTCTCTGATAACTCATAAGTGTCTCCAACTTCAAAAAATATATCTGAATCTTTTTCTATTCCTTTAGTTTCAAAAATAGGTAAACTATCTGATGACTTAATTTCTAATAATCCCGTTGTGTAAACTCTCGACCTTGCATTTCTCTCATTCCATTGCCTTTGTTTACTTTGGATTATCATACACATAGTTCCGTTTTGCTGTACCTGCACTTTGTAAGCAGTATCCCCTTCACCTCCGTGATTAGGAGTCAAGTTAACATGCCTAAAAAATACTTGGGCATCTGTTACTCCTGGACCAAATCCAGAAAGGTTTTCTCCGTAATACCACTCTTCTAAGTTTGCATATTTACTGCTTGAAGTGTATGATTCTGTAAAACTATTGCTATATCCGTCACCAGCTTTTTGTGATTCGATATATTCTATTTCTACTATTGACCCTGCCTCAATAACTTCATTGCCAGGTTCTCCTCTAAACAAAGCATGAGACCTGTCACGATTCCCAAAGTTCAAAGGCTCTTTACCATAACCGCTAATCATCCAATAATCACCAACAGTGTGACCAGAACGAGAGCTAAAGTTCACACTAAGCCCGTTAGTTATAGTTTGACTACTTCCTGTAATTGTTACAGCTGGTTGAGCGTAAGCAACTCCGTTGTCTTCATATTCAACTCTAAACTCATCGTAAGTTGTAATGCCATCTCCTACGGCATCTATTATTATTTTATATCTAATATCTCTCGGAGCTATATTAGTTCCTGACCTAGATAATGAGTTCCCAGCAAGTGTAGTTGATTCAGATAGATAAGGTATTGGGTCGCTAAAATATTGAAGCTTATCGCCCCTGTCTATCATATCTTCCCTTCTATCTCTTGTGCTGTGATTCGATTCAAACTCATATATTTCTACTGCATTATTATTGAAAGTAAACCCTTTTGGTCTTATCTTATAATACAATCCTGCTTTTTGTTCTAGCTCTGCTACTGTTGGGTCAGGCTCTAAAAAGTTTACTGTTTGTGTTTGTAGGTCTAAGACTTCTGTTTCTACATATCCTTTTACAGGTCCAGAAGTGTCTGCTTTTACTACTAAACGTGTTCCTTTTTCTACTTTGTTAACGTCACTACCAGTTAATTCTATCCACACATAAGCTCCATCAACATAAAATCTTGTAGGAATAACTATGTCGTATGGCAGTTTGCTTTCTTTGACAAAAAATCTAAAATACTTTGCCCATACAGGAGCTTTGCTTCTTATCTCAACTTGCAGTTTAGATTGATATAATGAATTTTCGTTTGGTACAAAAACGCTATTTCCATCAGAGGTAAGAACTGTTGTAGTTCTGCCATAATCATCTAAATACACTATACCAACTTCGTAGTCTCTACCAGACTTCATGGTTGTGTATGGTGCAGTAGCAAATTCATTTGTTAAAACAGAAGCAGTAAAGTCAGGTTTTATTTCACCGCCTAACTCATCAATAAGATTCCAGTTTTCTGTGTAATTTCCATAAATCAATCTATTACCAATAAATGTTTGTGAAAAAGCTTTTCTTGGCACAGCATCAAATATTCTTTTAATTTGACTCTCTGGAAGTATCTTGCTTATCTTTTTGTTTTGGAATGTAACTACATAATCAGTATTGTCATCCCAAGTTTTCTTTTCTTTGTTGTATGATTCTACAACATATAAATTTGTTTTACCAGCTTCTTTATATAAGACTTCAACTTCTTTAACTAGGTGGCTTCCTGAGTTTACTGTTAGGTTTACAACATTATACCTATTAACAAATGACTCATTGCTATTTAGTCCGTAGTTATATTTAAAAGGATAGGGTTCGAATGCAGGATTGCTAAATGGAGATATAGCTGAATATTGATTGTCTACGTATTTATATCTATATGAAAACTGCAAAAATTTGTCTTTGATGTAATTTTCGTCAGCTGTGTTTGTTGCAGACAAAGTAAACGTAGGTCTATGCAGTGGAGGTTTTACAATAACACTAATGTCTTCATCTGTAAAATTATTTTCTCCATATCCAGCTGCTCTATCTATTTCTATTTTTCTAGGAGGATTAAGTCCATCTGTCCAGAATATAAATATCTTACCGTTATCAGTGTCAACTACAGTGTCTACATTGTTTATTCTATTTTCTTTAGTAAAATTTAATACATTGTCTGAACCTGTTCTGGTGTCTAGCAATATTATTCTTTGCAAATCAGTAGTAATATTGTATTCATAAACAGCGCTAGATGTGTCAGACTTTACAAACCAATAAACGCAATTAGTGTATTCGACAGCTGCACTACCTATTGTTTCAGCATTATCTCCTGTATTTAAAAAAGATTTTTGTTGATTTGACAGCACATTCTCTAAGGCGCCAACGTCAGAACTATTAGACATAGCAACTTTGATGTTCTCAGCATCTCTATACTGACCATCTGGAACAAGACGTTCATCTACGTCTTTGTTCATTTTGCCACCAATAAAAGTGTTTCTTAATCTCATTTTATTTAATCCACTTGTTTCGACCTTTCATTGCTTTTACAAGGTCAACAGGGTTGACATCGTTCAATCTTATTCTTGCGTTTTTTAATGCAGCAAACGCTTCTTTTTGAAATCTTCTGACAATGTATTCTTGAACCCCAAACTTAGTGGATAATATAGAGAAAGCTATTTGTTTGAAAACATAGTTTTCTGCAAACTTATGGACCTGTATTTCACTATCATCAAGGTCTGTGAGCCCGTCAGTAACATATTCAATCATTACGAGCTTGTCTGTTAGCTCTGTACTAAATTCTATTGTGCCAAGGTGTTTACTGATGTTGTAAGTTCCGTTAATGTTTGCTTTATTTGTTATCATACCAAAGCGACCGCCATACATCTCATCTAATAAAGATGTAGAATCTTGGTCTTCTGGCTCTACAGTTTTTGCACGTTCACGACTTATAGTGCTTCCTACCTCTATGTTACCTTCAGCATCAAACTGATATGAATATGTAGCGTCATCATTTTGCAGGTAAGCTACACCGATAGCTGTATCTCTGTTTTCTGTTATAGGGTGAAACCTCCCTTTAGTGTCAATCCAAGAAAGCCTTACTAAACTAACAAAGTCTTTTGGTAAAATCATTTGTAGTTGTGGAGGCACCTCAATCTCTACAGCTCTTATTTCTTTAAGAGCATCATAATGCAGCTCTTGGAGAGCTCGCTTTGCATGAAATACAACGTCATACCTTTTAGCAGTATCTATAATCTTATCATCACCAACATAAAATGCATAGAAGTTATTTATTATATCTTCTAATTTAGTGTATTGTGTTCCACCCCATAAGGCGTCATTTGCGTAATATTGTTGTTGTGTGATTGCCATTATACATTAATTTTCTTTTGCCATTGTGTTTTGTTCGTAAGCAAGTGAAGCTTGCAGTATTTGGTTGTCTTGTAGTTGTAGTCCAGCTAACTTTAAAATCTCAGCAATAATATCGTTGGCATAGTCTTCTTGTAGCTCAATATCTTGATACGAAACATCAGAAGGATTGAACACAGGGTTTCTTGCTATAGTTTGATACGTCCATTTTGGGTCTTTTAATTTCCTGACGTAAACAGCCGTAACACAATCTATAATAGTTTCAGGCTTTATTAAATATTTGTCATAATACTTTGCATACATAGGATAACATCTGCTTGGAGAAGCAAGAGTAGATTTTGTTAAGTATGTTAGCATTTTATGTTTTTCTGCTTCTTCTATTTCTATGTTGTTATCATATATAAGTTGTAGGGTATAGTAACAATCGTGTGGCATTAAAAAATAACCATCTAGCTCTTGTAACTGTTCCTCTTGAACAAACCTATCAATGTCTTCTCTAAGTTTTTTCTTATCATCGCCAAAGTCCATGGCAGCCATTCTGTTGTTCTTGTTTACAGAGAATTTCCTGTATTGTTTAAACATTCCATCAAATACTGTTTGCTGCGCAAGCTTTACGTAGGAGTTAAATTGAATAGGCGTCAGGTACCCTCTATTCTCTTTGTTTAGAATAAACATCACAACATTTCTAATGAAATTTATCATTGCGTATCTTTTACACAAAAATACAAAAAAGAAAAGCCCCTTTTTTAAGGGGGCTTCATCTACAAAACAAAAAAAATATGAAAAAAAAACTTACAATTTATTGGATATTCCTTGAAGGACTTCCACTCCTTCATCAGTCTTAAAAAATTTAGCCAACGCAGAGTATACATTTTCTCCAAAAGGCGCTGTCATAATCTTTGTTTTATCTTTATCGTTCCAACATACTGTTTGATTATCAGACAATATAGTTAAAATTCCCATCTCTACAGAACGAATTGCAATATTTCTATTCTTTACGTTTTCATCGTTTGCTAACTTCACAAACTCTTCTGGGTTATCTTTAGCAAAAATAACCATGTCTCGTCTTATTTCTGACGAGCGCATATTGTTTACAGCGCTTCTAAACACAGCTCTAGCAATAGCCTCTAAATCATTTATATCCATCTGCAAAGCTAAAGTTGTAGCTTCTGATTCCATTCTTATAAAATCTAAATCATCCATAGCGTCTTTTTCTACGTCTAATTCATAGTAAAGTTTATCTCTATCTGGATGGTATATTGATAAGAATTTTTGTAGCGTTACATCTTCTTTAGGAACTACAAGTGTTCCATTAATCATTCTTATTCTGCCTAAGTGCACTTCACCCTTTTGCTCATCTATAAATGGGCTTTCGTGATTTTGACAATATCTTATAGCTCTTGTTTTAGTCCCATCAAAGTATTGCATGGGTTTTCTTGGTGTGTGTTGAGTCCTCAATAAGACATTTACAGGACTTCCTGCTTTCCACACATATACCCTATCTTTAAATTCAAAAGCAGGTTTATCTTCTACTACTTTTGTTTTAGCCTTAGGGCTAGGCTTTTTTGTTTGGGTTGAAATTTTTGTTGACATTTTATATAATTTTATTTAATTAAAAAAAAAGGGGACAGGATAACCCATCCCCTTAATAAATATTACTTCATAATGATGAAGTTGTTTGCTCCCATAACGCATAGAGCTCTTTCACTTAAGAAGTGAACTTGCATTGCATCAAGGTCGCTATTAGCAGCTCCGCCAGCAGAACCGATAACCCAAGACTTATATCTTCGGTCTTCAGCTTCAGACTTTCTGAATCTCACGTGTAGGAAAGGACGCTTAGCGTTTTTACCTAGCACTTGGTCATAGACAGTCATTGTACCAGCAGGTACTATTACACCATCAACATCAGAAGTTAACCCTCCTGTTGACGCATCATTTAAGTATTTCCAGTCAGTTTTATAGAAATCATACCCAAGGTTAAATCCTGTAAAACCAAGATTTAATGCCATGTCAGTATCATTATCAAAGAGACCGTAAGAAGCAGCGCCAGCAGTACCGTACGTACTTTGACTAGCTAATACAGTGTCAATTTCAAATGACTTAGCACGATTTACAAACATAACGTTCTCTTGAATAGCCCCTTCCTTGTCTAATGTAAGGATAAGCTCTTCAATGTCATCTCTAGTAGCAATAGAACCAGTAGCAATGTTTCCTCTAGTTTCGATTGCGTGGAACATACCATCAGTACCTTTAGCTCCAGCAGTCTCAGCTCCAGAACCTGAAGCAGCAGGCTTACCTTCAATTAAAGATAATTCTAAGTAGTCTTCGAATCTCAATCTAGTTTCATGCTCTGATTTTAAATACCAAAGGTAACCAGTTGCTCCGTTTTCAGTTGTTACTTCAATCCAACCAATTTGAGCCATATCAGAACCATTAACTTCATATTTGTCTTTGATAATGATTGGGCTACATGATTGAATGTCTTTAGGAGCTTCTAAGCTTCCTGCCATTCCAGCAGTTCCTTTAGCAAATTCAGAACCGTAAACAAACACTTTAAGACCAGTTGTTCCAAGAGAAGCATTTAAGTTTGCTCCAGAATAAGAACCTAGGTCAAAAGTATTTGCAGTTACAGCAGATACGATTGCTTTGTCTTGATTAGTACCATCAGAGATGATAACAGTTTGATTTACACGGAATCCGTGTCCATTTGAAGTTACAGTATCACCAGAACGAGTTGCACCAGTTACTGCGATGTGTAGTCTACCTTGTTCCGACCACTGAATTAAATCAGAGGCAAAAGGAATTTCAGCGCCTACCATTCGCAAAAAAGATGAAACAGTTCTGTTACCGTACTTTTCAAATTCAGCTTCATATACCTCAGGAAGGTATTGTGAAGTAAATTCGATGTCCGAACCAAGATAATTGGTCGACAACGTTTGTTTCGATGGAGCGGGTGTTAATGCACCTTGTACTCCAGACATAGTTACAGCCATTTCTTTTAATTTTTAAATTATCGTTTTCTTATTTTAAAATCCACAGAATCCGAATTGTCTAATATTCTATACTTGAAACCACCTTTATCTTCTACAGTTTTATTGTCTCTAACACTCATGTCGATATTCTTTGTTTGTTTTACAAGACCTTCTGTTGCGTCTGCAACACCTTGCTCATAAAAAAACTTAGCGACTGAATCTGGATTCAATGCCATGTTCAAAGAACGGTGGAAGCCCGCAGCGTCATCTAAATATCCGTCTTTATCTAAAAATCTATCTATATAGTTATTTAAACTAGACTGAGTTTTTTTAACGCTTTGTACGTCTTTTGGTTTAAAAACAACTTTCTTTTCTCCAACGTTATATTCGAAACCTTCGAAATTATCAGAGAACAGACGTTCCGTTTTATCGCTAAAAACGTTCTGCCTTTCAGCAGTCAGCTTATTAGTCTTTTCAGACTCCTCAATATAATTATTATATGCATCGTAGGCTTTCTTATACTCATCTGGAATAGTAGCGTTACTTGACTCAAGCGGCGCACTATATTTTTCCTTCATTGCATTAAAATGCTTTCTTGCATTATATAATTCTTCTTTATAGAGAAGCTCTCTTTTACTTTTTTCTGCATCTTCTGTATCTTCATCAACACCAAAATTTTGGTCAATGTACTTAGATACGTCTTTTGCTTCTAAGTAGGGTTTAGTTTCCTTGTAATACTCAGATAGTAATGTGCTTTCATCCACATCATCAAAACTCTTCTGAGCTCTCATAAAGTCCTCTAACCCTCTTCCAGTTTCTTTATTATAAGCCATATATTTTTCTACAGCTTCTGGAAGTTGAACTTCTTCTGTTTTATTTTTATTTATTACTTCATCCATAGATTCAAACTGTGCGTTGTATCTTTCTTTTAGATGTTGTAATATTCTAGACTCATCTAGCTCCTCAGGAGCAGGTTTTTCTAGTATTTTGGTTTCGGCTTCGGCTTTGGTTTCTGCTTCGCCTTGGTCTTTTTGTTCGCCATTTTCTTCTATTTTATTTTTAACTTCTTCTTGTACTTGTTCTTGTACTTGTTCTTGTACTTCTGTTTGTACTTCTGCTTGTACTTCTGCTTTATCTTTTGCGTCAGTTTTTGCAGCTTCTTCCTTGCCGTCAGCAACATTTTCTTTTTTTTGCGGGTCGACAAAGTCTCCTTTGTCATTCATGACCCTAAATTTTAATTCTGCCATTTTATTAAATTTAATTTACATTATTCATATTAAAGACCAGACCCTAAAGAATCTTGCCCATCAAAATCAACAGGGTCTAAATCCTGCTGTCTTTGTTTTATTAAAACAGATTGCTGAGATGCTTGTTTCTCAGTTCTTTTATCTTTTCTATCTTCTCTGTTTGTTTCTTTCACCATTTCAAAAGCACGCTGCTCTTGTTTGTTTTGCATCTCCATAGAGGATTGCATTTGTATTAACTGTTGTTTCAACTCAAATTCTTTCTCCATTCTTTGTAACTCTAACTGTGCTTTGAGTTGTTCCAGTTGAGAATCTGCTTGAACTTCAGTAGAAATAGTTTGTTGTTTTGCTTGTTCTGCTGCTTGAGCTGCTTGCGCATTAGCTTGCGCTTGTTGTTCAGCAATCATTTGTTGCTTCTTCATGTCAAGCTTTTCTTTTCTCTTTTTTCTAACTTTAAGAAGCTGTGAAGCAATCTTAATATTATCAACACTTCTTACATCAATAGCATCATCAATGTCTATTTTACCAGAAGCCAAAGATGCTTGTATGTTGTTTTCTAAAACTCCCTTTTGCTCTTCATCTGGATGAAGCTCAATAAATATTGCAAAATCATGCAGATGTATGCTTTTTATTTCATTCAATATGTCTACAGAAAATCTACCAATACCTTTAGCTAAATCTTCTGCCATATCTGAATATTCCAAAACATCTGACAGTCTATAATAAATTGACTCAGCAATCGTTTTAGTTATATAAAGACCTGAGTTTAAAACGTGTCTTGTTGCAGTATTAGAATTTAACGCTGCTAATTTTTGCACTCCAACTAAAGCACGCTCGTCTGGCGTAGTACCATCTCTTGATTCATTAAGACCAGTAGCAGCTCTTAACATATTAAGGTTGTAGTTGTACATATTTATAAGAGAAGATATTTTAGCGTTAGCTCCAGATGAGGTTAGTTCCTGTACTGGCGTTTTGCCGTGATTAAATTCTCCTTCTTCTGTAAAACTTCTACCTATAACAGAACCCGTCTGGAAGTATAAGTTTAATGCTTCTTGTGGGTCATAACTATTTCCATTACCTAAATTTATAGCAGATAATCCATCCATATCTAAATAAACACCATCAGGTATCATTCTAGATGTAATCTGTTGTAACTTAAGATGTATTAGTTGAATCTGGTCCGCAAACGGAACCATTCTCTTTACTAAAGAGTCTATCTGTCCTCTGTACATTTTCGGAGCACTGACAATAAACGGGGCAAATACTTTCTGTATTGCTGATTTTGGGCGAACCATATTTTTCATTAGGTTCCATTTTAGCATGTGATTTGTTCCTAGAACAAGTACACCTTCGTACCATACATCAATTCTTTTGGAGAGTTTTTCAAATCTTGCAGACTCTGTTTTTGGTGGATTAAATGTTCCGTCTTTTTTTAGAACTTTATCTCCTCCAAAAGCATTTTTCTTTTTCTTGTACACAATTTCCATGTCTGTCTTGTAACAGAAATATAAAAGTGTAGCAGTATTTTTGTCAAAATTATCAGTCCTGTAACCTCCACGGATTCCTTGGTACGCATCCCATTTACTAGAGAGCTTTGATATATCTGTTATATCCTCTTGAGTTAGACTTGGGTTAATTTTTTTAAGTTCTGTTATGTTTACGTTTTTAACCTCACCATAATAATAACAATCCTTAAACTGAGGGTCTTCAGTAGGACTGTGTATTAGATTAGCTGGGTCAACATATTCTATTTTTATGCCATCGTGATTATTAAAAGTATGTTTGATAGCTGAAATACCTAAGACAGTTGCATCTTCATCAGCTTGTTTCTTGATAAGTTCATAGTCATTAATTTTAAAAACATTAGTAACAGCTTTTTCTGTAGCTATTTCTATTTCGTCTTTATAACTAATAGACATGTGTAGGTTTAATTCATCATCGTTTTCTGGCAAATCATCTTTATCCATGCTAAACATGGGCTTACCAAACATAGTTTCAATTTCTTCGTATGCAGCTTTATTGCGCATCTGAGTCTCTACAGTGTTTCTATAGAGAGCTTTTTTGGTTGATGAAACAGCATCTACTGCTTCTGCTTTTACATTAAATAATCTATTTGACATTCCATTAACTACAATGTCTACCATTTTAGGAATGATAGGTACAGGAGTCCAGTCTAAGTTTAGATAGGATATGTCTCCGTTGATTGCTAATTCGTCTTTGTATTTTTGAACTGACTGCTCACCTAAGGCGTAGGTGCGTAGTTTGTGGTATGTATCTCTATTGTTATAATACCTAGATGTACCTCCCTCTTTGCGAAACCATTCGGCTTCTATTGCTTTTCCAACGTTTAGACCATACTCTGTTGTTATTTTTACCTCATCAAGAGCCATCTGGTCAGGAAATCCTGTAACGTGTGAATATGGTTGACCGTTCATATATTACTTTAAGATTGAGCTTAGTACGCCTTTATTACTATACCTTGCAAATTTAACACTTATTTCCTTACGATTATTTTGGGGTTTCACAACATACTTATTTGTAGCCATGACAGCAAAACCTGAACTTACGGTTGCATCAAACTTAGTTCTCTTGGTAATATCATAGTTCGCCCAGTCCAGTAATGTCCTGTTAAAGAACATTTTCCCTGGCACATCAGCATCTCTAAACTCACCTACATAATCATAACCTACATATCTTTCAATGTAGGATTCTATTGCTTCAGCATGTATTGCAATAACTGAAGTTGAAGAGGGTATCCCTCCTATTTCTTTTTCTGCTTTTGATAATTCATTTTTGTGTTTATCAGGTCTGTTTACAGAAAACCCTCTGTATCCTCTATTTTTTAAATAATACAAAAGACGAGGTTTGTTGTTTTCAACTAAAACAGGCATGCCATAAAAATGTAAAGCCATTAAAACATTTTCATAAAACATTTCAGCAGTTTGTGGTCTGGCAATATATTCTAAAAAAAACTGATTAGATGGAGCATTATCAAAATTTAAACATGTAAGACCATGCAAACTTCCTTTTGAACCCTGACCACCAACAGTTCCTGATATGTCATAAGAGTCACATCCAAATGCGCCTATGTGAGCGTTGCCAGGAAAGAACTTTCCGTTTCTTTTTTCAATATTGTTTCTTAGTCCTTGCTCTGGAAGCCATGTTGTATGAAAAGCTCCTTTTACACTAGGAACCCACACAACTTCCGTATCTCTCATTCCGTCTTTCCAAACAAAGTTACCAGTTCTGACAGACTGTTTATTTTTTATATTGTCATTATAATCTATTTGCTGATATATCTTTGTTAAATTAAATATACTATTCTGCGCTTCATCTCTAAAAGCGTGATTTTCTGTTCTAGGAAACTGCCTGTAAAATTCATTTAAACTATCTGGGTCTCCTTTTAATGCATCCACTTCATTTTCCCAATAATCTATAACGCCTTGATTTATAACATCCCCATACATATCAAAAGTTGTATCTTCTGGAGTTCTAAATACTGGCTGTCCATATTGGTCTATAAACCCTTCAAAATTCCATTCCATTGGAATAAACAAACTATATAGTCCACTTTTTGTTTGACCATTTGAGTTTCGGTCATTTACATTAGAGTCTTCGTAAAGTTTTTTAAAATTATCACCCCCTTTGTCAAGAGCATTTGATGTCGAACCCATCATACACTTTCCAACTATTCTACGTCCGAGCCTGAGGGTAGTTTTAGTGACACGCCAGTTGTTGAGGATATTATCGGGACGCTCCCATTTTCCAGATTCATCATGCACAAGGAGTCTAAGTTTCTCACCGTCATAGGAATTATCTCCAGTGTTCTTCCAGTCAATAGTTGTGTCAAGACCTGCGAGTTCTTCAACTTGCTCTGTTTCCTCGATACTCCGTCTGGTAAGCTTGGAGGCGGGGACTCTATACGCAAGTTCTGTCTTCGGTTTATCCATCCCGTCTTGGATTGGTTTGAAGAAGAAGGGGTAGTTTGTAGATATGGGGACAACTTTATCTGTGAACATTTTTTTAGCATCAGCACCAGATTTGGACAATATCCCGAACCGTGAATCGTAACTAATTGTTGCTTGATTGACGGTTTCAGATGAAGACATAAAGCTGAAGCCAGACCTTCTGTTTTTAAGATAGCACATTCCGTAAGACCTGTTGTCGGCTTTACACGCTTCCCAGAAGATAAAGAATATTCTATTAGATTCTCTGAACTCTGGGAGCCCAACATCAATCTTGGTCCACTGCAAGTACATATAGTGAGTGCCAGTAATATAAGTAGTATGACCGTTATTCTTAAACCAAAAACCATTCTCTCTTCTTTCAAATTCAGTTTCAATGTAGTCAACCCACGCTTCTTTGAATGCAGACGAATATTCGTTCCACTGGAATATGGTCTTGATTCTTTGTAGTTCTTTTGGGTATTCTTTTGCTTCCCAGTATTGTTCTTTTTTATTTGCACTTCTTTTGTAAACCTTTTTTGGCTGCAAAGGTAATGCAATTTTCAATCCTTGAATATCAAGTATTTCTCCAATCTGTCCTGTTTTAGATATAACAATAAAATCATACTTGTCGTTATATCCGTATTTCCAAGATTTAGTTTTATTAAACTTATCTTTTATCTTTTCGCTAAATGAAACAACTTCTGCTAGATTAAGATTTCCTTCCTCTTGACTCTGCAAAACTTTGGAATCCTTTATCTTTTTTGTCGTCTTTTTCTTCGCCATCTAGCTTTTCTCTTTCGTTTTCTATACGATTCAATATAACAAAAGCATCCTCTATAGCTAATCTTTTAGTGGCAGCTGCATTTTTTAATCTGTCTGCCGCTAAATCATCATCTTTATCTCCTGTTATTATTTTTTCTTCAGCAACCTTAATTAGTTCGTCTACAGCTTTTTCACCAGCTGATATTACTCTTCTAATTTTATCTTCGATTGCTTCTTTCTCATTTCTGTCCATAATGCTTGTGCTAACTTAACTTCGTGCGGATTATTCCTGTCTACATCTTTTGTAAGCTCTTTAAACTTCTCTGTGTTCATCATTTTCATCTGAGCAGCACTCGCATTCGCATGTTGTGTTTGTACGCCACATCCCCCCATCATCATTAGGGTCGCAGCTAAAATATAAATTCCTTTCATCGGGTTTGTGTGTTTGTGCTATAATAGCGTTAGTAAGTTTGTCGATACTTTTACGTATCTCCTTCAATTCATTTCTAAGTCCATTCGACTTAATGCTTACAGCTTCTTTTGCCATCTCAATTAAATTTTATTACAATATCTTTATTTTTCATCCTATAAAGTTTTTCGTCATTTATTTCAAATTCGTATTCTCTATTTTTTTTAAATGCAACTTTATCACCTTTTTTAAATTCATTAGAATTGCTATACATTACAATTCCCACATGTTCCTCTTCTTTTTTTGGAACATAGATGTCAGTGTCCTGTACAAAATCAACAGGTTTGACAAAACAATAATCATGTATCGGTTTCCAATATTCATTTCTCTTATAAAGATATATTTTTTCTAAAGGTATTAAGTAAGTGTTTTCTCTAAAATATTCAGAAGATTTTTTTTCTTCACCTTTCATTCCATAATAAGTTCTAAAACAATTATGGTGGACAACACATGTATCGCCCACCATCAAATCACTTTTATCAAATTCTGGTTTACTAATAACTTTACCTAGTCTATTTACATATTTATGATTTTCAATACCAGCATTAACAATAATGCCATCTTTTTCATTAACGTATTCTCCGCCGATTGGCTCTACTATATAATGTTTTATAGACTTAATCATATATTATATTGTACTCTATATGTACTGGCATCTGCAAGTTAACTTTTTTCCAGTCAACAACAACATTATCCTGCACTATACGCACAATATAACCTTCGCTTTGCTCTTCTATAGAGTGTATTCTGTATTTTCCTTTTATAACGTTTTGCCCGACCTCATAATGCATTGCATTCTTATAGTCGGGACCAACAGCTATCTTTCTTATTAAATTCATATTAAGCTTGTGATTCAGACCAGGAAAGCTTCCCTGAAACTCTAAACGGTGTATTTTGGTCAATACCCGAAGAGTTCTGTGGTTGAACAGCAACAGTCAGCAAGTCTGGACCTGCTGGGAATATACTGTCTCCACCAAGGATTGAATTTCCTAGTTCTAGCAGCTCACTTAAATCAATTTCGGTTGAACCTGTAGAAACCTTCAACGCATATACTACGGTTCCTCCCTCTAGTGTATCTCCTGAGTCATGCTCAATAAGCTCTGACAACGATGGAGATGCTACTTTAGTAAAGTCCATGTTAGAAGGTTGAGGGTTCAAGATTAAGAATACTTCTACATCTTGATTTGCAGTTACACCAGCTTGTTTTAATTGAAGCTGCATTCTATTAATAATTTCTCTTTCTCCAACAACACCTGTAAGTGATGAATCTACAGATGGAGCAAGTCTAGCAGATATTAATGGAATTGGTCTAGTTAAATCAACAACATCTGTTTCACCAAAAGTAAATGTAGTTCCAGTTGTTATGGTTGGATAAATACTTGTTGGAGGCAGTGTTGAAGTTGCTGGATATGATGTGAATATTTTAGATTGTGCTCCAGCAATTTGCACCTGTGTTACATAAGTGTCAGAAGGTAAACTACTTCCCTCAGTGACTAAGAGTCCAGTAGAAACGCTTTCTGCGTTAGATTGACTACATTCAAACGCATACACCCAAACTCTATTTCCATTTAAAGTTATTTGTTGGAATGAAGATTGGTCTGTTGAATTAAATGTAAAGCTTTGTCCGTTTGTAAATGCAAATGGTTTAGAGTTAGCAGTAAATAAATATGCTTTGTCATTGTCGAACGTACCGTCCATAATGATTGATGTACCAAAGTGGAACAACGTAGGTGCGGTCGATGCATTTGAACCATTTAAGATTTCATACCTTCCTGGTAGGTTACCTGAACGGAAGTAAGATTCGTTAAGGATGTTGTTATGCTTGAACTCATGTACATATTTTACGTGCCCATTCTGGTCTTTGAATCCAAAACGTATTTTCCCCGCACCATACCAAGAGTAGTCAGCGTATGCCATCTGAATCCTGTTGATGTCTAGGAAATAACCATGTAATCCTTTTCCGTCACATTTATCTATATTCCATTCAGTTTGTGGAACTCTTGTATCTACTGTAACTGTAGTTTTTACTCTAGTAGCATCTACACCTCTATAAGCTGGCTGTATAGTAAAGTTTGCGTCAGAATTTATCGCTACAATTCTATAACTCTGCCCCCTTATAACAACGTAGTTGCCTGTCTGTAATTGTGTTACAAATGAAGTGTCGTTTCCTGTTACAATTTGTGATTGTCTTTTAACGTTTACAGTTCCAGCAATTTGTTTTGTGGAAGAACGCCTTACAGCATATAATGCTTGACCATCATACTCATAGAAAAATCCATTTTGGTCATCAAACATTCCTGCTCTTATATAAGAGTCTGTCCAATTTTTTCTGTGGTAAGTTGGGAACCCAGCTGCTTTCGCTTGAGTTGGGGTATCCAACATTTCATACGTGAATTGGAAAGGACTGTTGACTGCTGCGACTGTAAATTCACCATTAAAGGTATTAGTTCCGATAGAAACTTCAGCACCCTCAATAACTATTGTGTCTCCAACTCTAAGGTTGTGAGCTTCTTGTGTGTTAATTGCAGCAGTGGTTCCTGTTGATTTTATCAAATCCCTAACTATCTTAGGGGGATTGAAGTTTATAGCAAAAGAGTTTTGTATACCCTTACCAGATTGATAACGGAAATACTTTCTAGATTGTCTTACAATTTTACTGTCAGGAGATGTTCCCGCTGTTATATTTACACCACCATCAAAAGGCAAGTGTAATCCATATCCATCAGGTCTTAAAACCATTTCTGTAATAAAGAAATAGGAAGTAGCAGAACCACTCGCTGTAAATTCTTCAAAAACAAATAGCTTTTCGTTTTCTGTAACTTTATCTACGGTGTAAAGTTTGGTGTAATCTGATTGTGTTATAAAGATTTTATCAAACTTCTTAAACTGAGTTAAAAAGTTAGTACCACTTCCAATAACTTCTTTCTTACCTTGTTGCACTGTTACTGTTCCTGAACCTACAACACCTTTCATAACACTGGTAGATATTAACTTATGAGTTCCTGCCTGTGTTATTAGTGTAGTGCTAACTCCGTCTACTGCACCCAACTCACTTGTAGATATTTTTACAGTTACATCATCTATTACAACAGCATATACGGTAGTGTTGTTGTTGGATGTATCATAAGAAATCATATCTCCATTACCACCGTTATCGTATGTTAACAGCTCTCCTGTAACAAAATTGTGTGGGTCCGTAAAGGTTATTGTGTGATTAGCGAAATCACAATCTGAACTAGTGAATGCGTACTCTCTAGCTGGTATTTCAAAGTCAGTCTGTACTTTAAATGTATTCTGTGAACTGGTTTCTACCATGCTGAAAACGCCATCATAAGCTCCTTTTAAGCTAGAAACATTTAAAACTTGTTCTCCAGTTCCTCCAGAAGACAAGGTAACTACTCCAGTACCTCCAGTAACGATAAATCTAATTTCCCAATGATTACTCATTCCTGACGGAGCATAGTTTATTTGAGACGTAGGCGCATAAGCAACATTAAAATTACCTGAGCTATCTACAAGAGATGTTATGTTTTTAGTTCCGAAAAACTGCTCTTCTCTCCAGTTAGAAGTGTCTTGTCCGTTTTGCTGTCCAATAAAGTATGAGTCTCCATCGTCAAACGTAATTACCACGTATTCGTTTCTTGAAGAGAAATCCCCTCTATACTCAACGCCTGTTATAGTAACGTTTGTAGGAGTTATCCCTAGTGGTGTCCATGCATCAACTGATATAGTTCCAGGATTAGAATTTTGAGCTCCAAAATCCTGTGTCGTTGCAGAAGCAACTGTGTTAGACGTCTCTTGTAAAGAAAGCCTAGAGTCATTTACTCTATTTAAATTATAGTCAGTATTGTTTGTGGTACCTCCTATTGGTGTACCTACATCCCTTACAGCTATAGTTCCTGCTCTTGTTTGCAAACTACCAGAGGCATAGTAAAGAGTATTAGGGGCAGTAGCGTCTACAGTTATAGCTAAGGTGCCACTTCCAGTAGCACGGCTTCCTGTAACTCCAGTTGTATATTCACTATCATAACCACCGCTTGACCATGTTACTGATGGGTCAGCTGTTGTAAAATAGAAGGTGTCAGTGACTGCTGCATCCATATTAAAATTATATGTTTCTCCTCTATATAAAATCAAGTCTGGATTTGTTTCGTCACGCCCTAGTCTTGTACCAGACATCCCCCACTTTGTTGTTTCTTCTGTTACAGCATAAACTTCTGGATTAGTTTCATTCATACCTTCAGTCAAAAGTTTTGCTTCTGAAGTAGCTGTAATTTTGTGATTGTTTATATATACAGTGTTGTAGAGTTCATTGTCTCTTCTATACGTAACAGTAAAGTCGTCTGGAAAATCAATGTAATCATCTGTAATAATGGTGTATCCATATTGAGGGTGCTGAAAGTTAAGCAGCTCCATTCTGAAGACGTTGTCATTAACTACATTTATTTGTACATCGAATTGCTGCCCAACAACAATTTGGTCGCTATAATCTTGAACCACAAATCTTTGTGTAGCTGCGTCATAGTTTTGCACAGTAACTGTTCCCTCTTGTTGATTTGGGATGCCGTGATTTGATTTGTAGAAAGTGTTTTTGTCACTCGTTAAATTTCTACCAAAACCGTAAAACACCTGCGGAGTTGACTCATTATTGTAACCTCCACCCATTCCAAAACCGTAAGTCTCAACCTGAAACGCACCATTTTGCGATGGCTGATAATATGAGGATGATGGCATAATAGCCGTGTTCCTGTTATTTATAGTAGCAAACCTTGAATAGTTTTGGTCGTAACTGTCAGCAATACCGTCACCTTGGTAAGGGTAGCTAGGGTTCGCACTTAAATCAGGTGTCTGAGTGTTTGCCACAAATATTAAGTCTGGCTCCGTTGTTCCTAAACCGTAAGTTTGGCTTATTAAGTCTGAACCAGAAAATTCGTTACCAGGATTTGTTTGTGCTGTTCCTGTAGCTTGCATCCTCACGTAGTGGTATCCGTAACCACTACCTAAGTAGTGATACACTCTTATGTAATGACCTGTGCCATCAGTGTAAATCTCACCGTTAGAAGCTCTTAATGTTTGACTTGGAACACCTGCGCTAACCCAAGAGTAATTACTTGACCATCTGTAGTATAATGCATTATAAGCATTTCCATTGTCAAATCTTAGATAAACATAATAATAGTAGTAATAAATACCTTGTCCATATAATTGTATATTAAATACAGTAAGTTCATCAGGAACAAAGCCTAACTGGTCATCTACTCTTAAGTAATCATAGTATGACCCATAATATCTCGCAGGAGTTGACAGATATGGTGTAGTAGCTGAGAATATTGACTCTGTATAATATCTTGTGTAAGCATCCATGGTGTAAAATCCATCAACTCTAGTCATTAAGTAAATTAATCCTAGCTTACATTTTCCGTAATCTGTAGTGTAAGTTGTAAAAGTGTGTTGTGATGTAAGAGCTTCATCATTGTATAACTCTATTGTATCATCGTCAATTCTTTTTACAAAAAAGATTGTTCCATCAACAGTGTTTAAATTTTGGTCTCCATATCTAGGTGTATTAAATATAACACAAAACTTACTTTGCATTTGGTGTCCTGTCCAAGTAATTCTGTTATTTGCAGCGTCTATAGCAGCAGTTTCTAAATATGTAGTGTGTGTGCTTTCCCAGTCATAAGCAATAACTGGTTTTTCTTGAAAACTAGGTCTTCCTGAGCTAGCCGTTGCATCTATTACATTGTCTATTGTAAAAAAGGCATCTGTATCTACAAAAGGTCTTCCGTCAGGAGCTGTTGCAGTTGGGTCAGTTATTACTAATTTTTTTGGTCCTATTGTGTTTCTTAAATACAACTTTGTGCCCGCAGTAAATCCATGTGTAGCGTCTGTTGTAACCTCTATTTTACTGGGAGATTTTTCATCTGTTTTTGCTCCAGAAGATGTGTTTATATTTAAAGGAGCGCCTTCAAAAAATTTAGCTGGAACAATAGAAGTATATGACCCAGATATGTCACCTGTGGTTGATGCAACAACATCTATTTCAAAGAAAAATATTAATGCATCAGCAACTCCTGATACAACAAAATAACCTTCAGCTTGATAATCAATAACACCTTGTACTGAAACAGGGTCTCCAATGTTGAGGTTGTGTGGGGTGTTACATGTAACTTTAACTTGTTTTGAACCATCAATAGCTTCTACAGATAAAACACCTTCTAGCGGGGAATCACCAGAACTAGAATAAACAGTTGGGATATTATTAACTGTTTGTATAGTTTCCCATTTAGTTGACTGCAATCCATATTCAAAATCTGTATCAACTAAGTTTTCAGGGTTTGACACTCTTAACTTACTTACTGGGTCTAACAAGCTCTCATCGGGGGAGAAGTGAACTTCATTAGCATCGTAGAAAAACTGGTAAACATCGTTAGCGGTGATGTCAGCATCTGTACTTAAATCTTTAGTTAATTGTAATGTGCTTTCGTCATCTTGATTAAGATAGAAGACTTCCCCTCCTAGTAAAGGGTCGTTAAATTGATATACAACTTTATTTGCGGTAACGTTTGTTATAAGAAGTATTCTTTCTAATCCAATGTTACCTTTATACTGTATAGAGTTTGTTGCTTTATCAACAGTATATTTCGATGAATGTAAGAGCGTCTTTGCCATTTTTTATTGTTTTTATTTATCCCCCTAACGCCACAGCCATTGCCATAGCATTCTGATTAAAGTTTGGTGTTATGTTATTCCAAGTTTGTGTTGTTGAACTGTATTCTAATAATTGTCCATTAGCAGGTGACTGTATTGTTGTGTCTGCCAAATCTGCTAAATTTGCCGCAGAAGCTGCTGCTCCTGTAGAGCTAAATGCTACGCTTCTAAAAATGCCAGCATTAAGTATTCTAACGTTTGTTGTGCTAGTTAAATCTGTAGCTCCTTTTTCCGCAATTACATATCCTAAAAATATAGCTTGATTCGCTGTATTTTTTGCTTCTGTAAACGGCTCTGCTTGTATGCTTGTGTTAGCAGCATCTAATGTATCAAATTCTTGCCTTCCGTAGTAAACAATAATACTTGTAGGATTGTTTGGGAAGTAATAAACTCTTTGTGTTGAGAATTTGTTGTTACTTAATGTAGCAAGTGTTCCAGAACCATCATCATATTTGTCTATATCTAAAGTAGTATAGCCTGAACCACTGTTAGTGTCTTTTATAAATCCACCTGAACCATCTTGATAATACCTATGTATTAACGCTGGTGTTTGTCCGCTATCTGTAACAAAAGATGGATTGTTTGGGTCTGTTGCGTAGTTTCTTCCAAATGCAAAAGAAACACCTTGGCTTCTCGCTATTTGTAATGTGCCTGCAACTCCAGACAATTCGTGACCACTCTTTTTGAGAGGACCGAATATTCTTGCAAATTCTGCAAATTGATTTTGTTGACCATAAGCTGTTCTTGGGAAAGACTTCCCAAATCTAACATTACCAGCTCTATGAATTACTGCACCTAAAGGAATTGTATTATTGTATTGTGCGTCAGTGAATGGTGTGTTTTGTTGTTGTACTGTACCAGTCTCGTCAACATATATCCAAGTTTGTTTATCGTTTGTGTCATTTACATCTAAACCACTTACGGTAGCCGTATACGCTGACCATGCTATATTTTTAAGTTCAGGATGTGGGTCTACTGATGCTTGTTCTTTATTCATGTCAAGAATTACACCATGACCTGCTGCAACAGTAAATTCTGTAGCACTTGAGCTAGATATACCTCCTCCAGATAAAAGACCTGAAGAAAGGTTGCTCACAATAGAATCCATGCTTATTCTGTGACCATGATTTTTAAATTGTAAAACATCATGACCATCTTCAGTCGTATAATATATAGCATTATTATTAGATGGCTCTACTGGTTGTGAGCTTACAAACTCAGCAATAGTTCCTATTTTTAATAAGTCATTAGTTTGAACAGTCGTGCTTGAGCTAGTTGTGTTAACTAAACCGTTTATAGCCCCTCTTTCTCCATCTGTTATAATAGCACCAGAACCTGTTGATGATATATCATTTAGTTCTGTAACAGAATGTATGGAAAGGTCTGTTACATCTGAAGGCTTGTTTAATATAAAACTATCATTAGCTGGGTCAGTTTCAGTATAATTAGACTGAACATTTACTTCTGCTCCTAACGCTATTCCGTTCAACTTTGCAAGCAGTGCGCTTGTAAAATCATTTTCTGACAGTTGTTTTCCAGCAACCTTATCCACTTTACTATCTAAAGCAGTTTGCAATCCAGCAATATTACTAATGGTTAAGGTGTCTAATATTGTTTTATTAGCTTCTATAAAATCAACTACCTCTTGTAGTGAGTTTAAGTCTACATTATCTGATGTCAATAATGTGTTTATGTTATCAATAAACTGCTTTAATACAAGACCTTGATTTGCAGAAAGAGGTTTATTAGCAATATTGGATGTTAAATCATCTACAATATCAGAATAAAATATTTTAGAAGTAACCTCATTTACTCTAGCTCTTTCTCCATCAGTTATAATATAACCTGAGCCTGCATCAGATACATCTCCAAATTCAGTTACAGAATTATCACTAAAGTCATTGTCAAAGGACGTTTGGTGATGACTTATATAGTATTTTGCTCCATATTCTAGAGAACCACTTCCTCTATCTCTATAAATTACAGCTAGTCTTATGTAGTGGTCTGTGTAGTCTACAGCTTGTGTAACCTCAAATATCCCAAATACATTTAAATCACCTAGCTTACTTACTTTAATTTGATACCCGTTAAGGTCAGAAAGATATGTGCTAATATTTTTACCGTTAAATCCTGATTTAGAAACATAAAGCTGTGTTATTGTGCTAAAAAGTCTTGTGGCGTTTGTGCCAACAGGATTTAAAACAATTAGACCATCTTGTTTTACAGTGTAATTAAGGTCGTTTGGTGTTTGATATTGAAATAGGGCAGAATCCGCAGTATCTATAAGGTCACTATCCGCAATAACACCAGCAATATCTTGAATATCTAATCTTGTGGTGTTTCCTGAAGTGCTATCTAGCGTTAGAAAGCTGTCCAGTTTATCTGGTGATGTGTCTTTTGGATACTGAGATAACCTTGCCATAATTATATACTTTATGCAAATTTACTCAAAATAAAAACACATTATTTGCCCTGACCTCTGTATGGCTTAATATATAACTTTGAGTTTTTGTTCTTAGAGGTTTTCGTTTTTGCGTGTACACCTTTGCGTTTTACTTTAGTTTTAACAGTGTAGTTTCCTAAAATTAATTTAGCCATTCTACTTAGTTTTGCCTTTTAACTTTTCAAACGTTCTAAGACCACCAAGACCTAACATACCCATTAAAACTGTAAATAAAGGTTCAGTGTTTAGCACTGGAAATTCTACATCTGGATATATTGTTCTAACAATAGGAAATGCTACAAAATGATAAGCAAAAGCCAACCCACAAATCCAACCTATAAACGGGCGCCAACCCGCAACAAACATACTCCTGTGTTGAGCCTCAACTTCATTTATTTTTGTTTGTAGCTCTAATATTTGATTAGGGTCTAGCTCTTTACCTTTTATAGCTTCTCTTAAGTCAAGCGCAAGCCCTCCTATTTTACTTCTTCCACCCTCTCCTCTTCCGAGTAGAGATAATAACATTTTAAGCATTTTATTTCAATTTAATTATACTACGAGCCTAATTTATTTTTTTAGCTCAAACCTTGCTCCAACAACAGACAATTTTTCTATGATACTTCTTTGTAGTTCAATAATCATTGCTTCGAGTTGGTCATTTCTTTTTTCCATAGTATCAGCTAAAGCCTGAAGTGACTCTACTTTTTTCTGTAGAGAATTTACTTCGTCTGGGTTCTTGCCAATGATGGTATATATCACCACTGATAAACTCCCGACAATCATACCTATGATAGATACAAATATATCTTTGTTTGCCTGTGGTATATCATTAAACGCTAAAAAGAGTAATAATCCTATAACAAGGATAAAAACTCCAGCAGCTCCTAAATAGTGTCTTAATTCTTTTTTTGTCATTTTTGTTTGGGGTGTTACTTTTTTACTTTCTGGTCTTTTTTCTAAAGTTTTCATTATATTATACTATAGTTAGTTCTTCCGTTCACTTTTTGAGCTCGCATAGAGCGACCTCTGTTCTCCATTTCAGAAACAAAACTTACGTGTATCCAATCTGGGTTATTATCATCTCCAAACTCCCATATTAATTGGTCGTAGTTTAGATTTGATTTTATGTATTCAAACATCTCTGCATTGGTTTTATATCCGAAAGTGTCATCTAAATCCAAAGCTCTGCCTTCGCAATGCTGGCTTCGAGAACTCCCGCCAATGGCTTTGTTCAATTCTTCACACCTGAAGAAACTTGTTATTTTTATAGGTCCTCCAACCCATTCTCTTAATGGCTCAAATAAGTTGATTGCAATGTTATTCATGTTAGAAAGTTCGTAATCACCAGGAGTATTATCTATACCTCTTCTAAGGGCTGTGTTTGAACGAATACCTTCTTTATATGTTATATGCTCACTTATTCTGTCCATTAAGACTTGTGTACTTTTTGTATTTCAAAATTAAAAGACTGACTACCTCCTTTATGGGGTTTATATCCGCCTTTTGGATTTTTCATAAGCTTAGGTGTACCTTTACCAGACTTCATCCAGTGGTACCCTTCTGGTGCTTTTACTTTCATTTATTTTTATTTTTATTGTACATTATATACCATTTGTGTAGCGTGTATCCTATCGCCGTGAGAGTCAGCACTATACTTAAACCAGACTTGACATCCATCAAATTCATAGTTAAAGCAAATGAACTAAGCCCCCAAATTTTTAAGTCTTGTATGTTCATGAAATTTTTCATTATGTCATTGTCTTTGACCTCCACCTCTTGCTCTGTTTGTTTTTTGATTTTCTGTTTTTAAAGAGCCATCAGATTGATGTGAACAGTCTTTATTGTCTCCATTCCCATAAGTTCCTTTGTCTCTGTTATATTGATTACATTCTACACGTTTTTTAACCTGTTTTTTTCTTCTTTGGAAAATAAGATTATAATTATTCTTTTTTTCCCTAGCCTCAGGGTTATCTCTGTAATATTTTGCGCTTTTACTTAGAGCCATTATTCTTTTTTCTCCCTGGTCTTTTTTTACCAGAAAACGCCTTTGGGACGTCTCCTAATTGATTTCCAACTTCTTTTATTGCAGAACCGACATCAGACAACTCTTTTGATAGTCTTTCCTGTGTAGCTTTTAAATCAGCTTTCAATTCTGCTAAATCTGCTTTTACAGCAGAAACTTTGTCTTCAACAACATCTGGTATCCAGTCATTGTCTTCGTCTTTTAGCAACCCTTTTTTACTTAAAAACATTGCCGTAAAATAAACAGCTATAAAAAAGGCTATAGCTCCACCTATGATAATTAATGCACTTTCCATTTTGATTTAATTTATTATTTTTTGCACCATCTGTAAAAAGGCTCTCTTTCTCCTTCTGGCACGGTTACTCCATTTTTTTCAATTACAATTTTTTCACATGGGTCGTCAGACATAAAAGGTCTTCTTGTAATAATATCATCGCATCGTTCGTAAATGAACTTGCTTTTATCATCATTTATATCCCAGTCTCCCATTTATTTCTTTTTTGGCACACAGTTTGGCACTTTGCCTCCACCTTTTCCTGGTTTCATGCCAATCATTTCATAGCCTTTCCAGCAAGGGTTTTTTCTGTTGCTCATTTTTGTTTTCTTTGCCATAATAATTAATCTCTAAATTTTTGAAATTTGTAAGCTGCTGCGCTACTGTTACTTCTTGTATTACCGCCTCCATCAAATACTCTTTCGTATGAATTGTTAATCCTTTCTTGAAATTGTTGTACTGATTTAGGCATTTTTGATGGGTCACTTCCTGTCTTTCTCCAAGCTGCAACATCTCTTCTCATTTGAGAATACTTCTGTTTGTTTGCCATCAAATCTTTTTTCCAATTAGGGTTTTCTTTTTGACCTTCTCTAATCGCATTTGCTTGAGCCGCCTCTGAGGTTTGAATTAATCTACCCATAGCGTTTTTTCCATAAGCTTTTGGGTCATAAACCGCATCAACAACAGTTTGATTTTTGTTTCCAAATTTTTGTGCTGCTTTTATAGCTCCTTTCAGAGTTCCACTTCCACCAATAGATTCATTAATACTGCCTCCAGCTCTATATTGGTAAGACATAACTTTCCTTGGTTTTGGTTTAGGTGGTGATGGTGTAGGGGTAGGTGAAGGTGCGGGAATATCTTCGAATCTAACGCTTACGTCTTTTCCTGTTTGCAGTCCTGTTTTACTTTTTAGATACTCTTTGTATTTGTCAGGATTTGCTTGCCAATACTGTTTTGCTGCTTCTGGGTTTACTCCTGCTTGTTTGTAAGTAGGTCCTTGACCAGCTAAATTCTGTGACCATGGAGTTGTAGTAGTTATTTTTCTTCTTCCGTCCACTATTTCAGAGTTTACAACAGCTTCTCCGTATGTTCTTTCTCCAACTGGCTTTAGTGGAATAGGAGTTGGCGTATTCCCTTGTAATCTGTCGATTGCAGAATTTTTCATTCCAATCGAATTGTAGTCTAATTCTTCATCTTCCATAATTTATGTTTTTTTGTTATAAGGGAATAAGTCATTAAGAGTCTTGCGGCGATGATTGCACCCGCAATCGGTGTTCAACGCCTGACTAACTGTATCTACAGCTTTTTTTATGCCTGTCCTTACAGTCAAGTTATGTATTGAGTCTCCAAGACCCTTTGGGTTTTTAACTATTGCCATTTTATTTATTTAAATGAGAACCATCACAATTTCCCTGAGGATGTTGTGTGTTTCCGCATTCACAAGGTTTAATGTTTTTCATAATTTTCTTTTTTATGTTTTGTTCAGTTTGTCGATTGCTTTATTTTTAAATCCAATCGAATTGTAGTCTACAGCCTGATAGCTTGTTGTTGTGTAGTCGGTGCTTTTATTTACAGACCCATCAAAGTTCTTTGTAGTCTTTGTAGGCTTATACTGAGTTTGAGATGTTAAGCCGCTAGCATCTGTTGTTTTGCTTCCCATAGTGTTTTGTGAGAAGTTATAATTACTCCCCATTCCTGATGCGTTCCCTGAAGGAGATATTCTGCTGTTAAGAGTACCTGAACTTGCGGTTATTACATAATCTTTTCCAGTGCTAGACGAGAAACCTTCAGGTATTACTGTGCCATACTTATCTTTTTTAGGTGCTGTTGGCTTTTTATTTACTTTCTTTCCTGGCATGATATTAATTTTTGAGTTTATTTATAAAGTTAACAATTTTTTATGTTCAACCTCTAGGGTTTGATTTTACACTTCCGCCAGAACCAGCCCATAATGTTTTACACGCCCAGTATCTAGCACTTAATTTATTTTTTGCTTCGCCACACTTGTGTCTAGCCTTGAATGACTTTCTAGCAGCTTTTGAGTAGTTGTGTCCGTATCCAGTAGCTCCAAAATGTATGAGTTTTTCTTGTCCATTTGCACAAGCTTTTACCATTTTTTTCTTTCCTGGTCTCGTACTTTTTCTAGGCTTGTTACAAGCCATTTTACTCTTGTCTACTTTACTTGCCATACTCGACAAAGATAATAATAAAAAAAAGGTTAATTTTATGTGGTATTTCAATCTAATTCATGAGTAGAGACAAGCCAAAAATATATAAGAGAGGCAAAAAAAAGTATTTCTCTAGAGAAAAAAAGCATAATTTTCTAAAAAATTGGAGGATAGTTAGATATTATATAAAGAGAAAATACGACCTATCCTCTACAGAATTAGAAGTTCTTCTTTATTTATACGACAGCGATTTATTTACAAAAAAAGAATTTGTTAAGATAGCACATACAATAAACTGGCAAAGGTCAAAATTTAAAGAAATGACTGAATCTGGATATATAAAAATGTGGAGAGAAAAGCAAGGTCATGAAGCGGCACTATATGAACTCACTAAAAAAGCAAAGCTAATTTGCAATCAAACTTATAAAAAACTTACAGGCGAGGAGGTTATATCAGAGGACCCTTATCAAAATGAATTATTTAAAGGAGCTAACTTTCAGGATAAAATATATCGTCAACTGATAAAACAAATGAATAAAAAAACTAAAGAGACTCTTTATACTTAGAAAAAGCTTCTTTAATCAAACTATAATCTTTGACAGCTACAAACTTTCTAAGCTCTCTAATTTTAACGTCATTGCCTCCTTCAGACAACAAATCTATATACTCTATTATTTCATTAACTTTGTTGTTTCGTTTTATGAAAGCATTAGATATTTTAATTTGCCTCCTCATATCTTTAGTCATTGTCCTTTGTATGGTCTTTTGGCTAATTCTTAAATTAGAAGCGATTTTTACATCAGTAATTACTTCGTTTCTTGCAATAATCTCTTGAACTGTATTCCAAACATCATCTTTTGTGATACTGATGTGTTTTTTAAATAAAACACCAGCAATAGACATTTTTTCTTCTGAGCTTATTATTTTATTTGGATTAAAGAGTATTTTTCTCCACTGATTGCAGTATGGAACTTTTCTATCTCTGTATACGTCTTCACACATACTTACAACCCTTTTCTTCCCGTAAGTTCTTATAGTCTTACCAAATTCTCTATTACCTAGTGTTTGGAATATCCCTTGTAGCATTTTAAGTTCAACATCAGGATTTAAGTAAAAAAAAACTTCAGCGAAGTATCTTAGTTGGTCGAAAGAATTTATTTTGCTTCTGACGCTTGTTAAATCGTAATTACAGATTGGTTCATCAAAAAACAAGAAATCGTACTCACCATACTCAAAGTCCAGTTTTAGGTTGTATGTTGGACTAAAGTCTTCATCAAATAACCTCCACTGTTGCATCCTCTCCTTTGTCAACTATCTCTAGCTGAGTTCTGACTGCTTCAGCATACTTGTCGTGAAACCCTGCTTTTATGTTAAAATTAATAGATATTTTACCAAGCTCAGATGTGCAAATTGTAGAATGAGGTATCATTGAATTAAAAAATATAATGTCTCCTTCTTTTACTTTAGGAATGTAATGTTGCTTATCAAAAGTTCTAAATGATATAGCGTCTTTTGGCTCTGGCATGTGTAAAAAGTAAACAGCAGAATATGTTGATAAAGGATGTGTGTGCCATTTTACCCAATCCCCTTGCTCATATTCCATATACCACAAGTCTAATATTGTTCTTTGCCAATGCGGGACGTCTAATCTGTCATTCATCCATTCGTTGAATTTTTCAAACATTGGGTTAAAATCTTTTTCTAGGTCAGTATCATAATATGTTCTTCTTGCATTTACACCTAAATCAGTCATGCTAACCTTTGTCCAAGCGTCCTCTACAGAACGACCTTCAGCAGTTTTAATAAGATTTATCGTGTCTGCTTTCCTTTTCTCGTGATTTTCGTAAGGAAGAACAAAATAAGGTTGTGGTATCTCTCCTACTTTCATATTATTGCTACTATTGCTTTTTCGTCTATTACTATATATTTTTTCTCCTCAATCCTAATTTCACTAGATTGAGCCACGTCAAAATAAATTACATCTTTATTTTTGCAAACATCAACACTTTCTCCTGACTGAACTACCTCAGCTTTTGCGTATCTTATGTTTTTATCTAAAGATTTAGTGTAGATTATACCAACATCGTTAGTTATCTGTTCTTCTATTCTTTTTAATAATATATTTTTACCTATTACTTTCATCTTTCAAATTATATGCATAAGGGCATTTCCTAGCCTCAACAGGATACATGCCTATTTTTGTAAGTTCTGAATCAATTTTTGCTTTTTCAAACTCGACCTTACCTGTAGGAGAGTAAAAGACACCTAGTGGAGTGCCTTTTTTTATAATAACCTTTTTAGTTTTGTCTTTTCTAATCCACAAGTTTATATTAAGTGACGTATCGTAATTGTCCAGTACAGGTAACACGCCTTGCATTGCTTGTAGAGGTGAATCTGGTATCCACCAAAAAGCATCCATCATAACAAAATCCACTCTACCTTTCTTAGATTTTATATTGATTGCAGTCTCCATTTTTATGTTTATGTAGTTTTTGTCCCAATATGGACCTAATTGATTTTCTTGCATACCACCCATTTCAATAACTTCCTGCATTTTTGAATTTGTATGTGATGTAAAATTTATGTATTGTGCGTGGTAGTCTTCTTTATCATACTCTACATCCCAACCTAACCTTTCTACGTGTATTTCAAAATCTATAGGAGTTACAAAGCAATAAGAATTTTGGAAAAGAGTTATAAAAGATGTGCAGGTCTTTACTGTCAAAGTTTGGTCATATTCAAAATGCTCCCCTTTATCAAGTTTTTTATACCAATTTGGCAACATTTTTTTTGCAGGAACTAAAATAGTATTGATGTCTATTTCAGGCATAGGATTTTCGTAAGGTATTATAGTTGGCTTTGCGGAGCCGTCCTCCTGTTCTTGATAAGCAGGAGTACCTTTTTTCATATCATACAGTATAGTTCCAGTCATCAGTTAATTTTTTTGCAAAGTTGTTTGCTTCGTTTTCTGTATTAAAATCTTCATGACCTGCTCTAATACCATCATTAGCTTTCCATAAAACTCTGTATGTTCCAAATATAGTTTTTTGAATTTTATGAATCATATTTCCTTTTTCTGTCTTTTTGTGCTTGCTTATAGTTAAATCCGTTCTTTTTTACATAAGGATAGAAATGTTCTTTTTCCCAGTGCATTCTATAATCATATCCGTTTTCAAATTCTTCATAGCACTGGCTGCACATAATGATTTTCTTGGACACTATGTTTACTTTTTTCTTCCTTCTAAAAATCCTTTTTCGTATTCTAATTCTTTTTCAATATCCAAGACCCGACCTTCGAGCTTTTCTATTGTAACAACTTTTTCGTCCAATCTTTCATGGACCAAAGTTAATTCGTTCTTAAGAGCAGTAAACTCGGCAAATATTCCTCCTGCCGTAAATACAGCCAAAGCAAAAGATGCGAGTATCTGCCAGTTACTGCTTATAAATTGATTTCCATTAGCCATCAGCCCGCCTGTTAGTTACACAAACATCTGTTGTTAAAATATTAGTTGCTACAGAAACTGAGTTATGTAACACGTTTTTGACTACTTTAAATGGGTCAACTATACCCATAGATATTAAATCGCCGTATTTATTGTTTTTGGCATCATATCCATAATTAAATCTAGGCGACTTGTATACTGAAGTCATTACCTTTTCGTGATTACAGTTGCTATTGCTTAATATTTTATAAATAGGTTCTTGTAGACTTAGGTGTATAATTTTGTTTGCCACCTTAGCATACCTGTTTTTTGATGATTTTATTTTTCTTTCAGCTCTTTTAGCTGCGTTTAAATAAGACACACCTCCACCAGGAACTACTCCCTGTTCCAAAGCTGCTCTTGCTGCTTGTACAGCGTCATCCACTCGGTCTTTTTTCTCCTTCATTTCAACCTCTGTAAAAGCTCCAACATGCAAAGCAGCCACACCTCCGTACAACCTGGAGAGGCGGTCTTTTATATGATACGTTAAATACTTGTCTGTATTTTTGGCAAGTATGTTTTCTACTTCCTCACGTCTATTAACAACGGCGTCAGCCGTTTCGCTGGGTAAAACTATAGTGGTTTCTGAAGGTGTAGATATAATTTTCTTGAATTTACCTAACATATCTGGGGTTATGTGAGCTAGATTGTCTCCAGTTTCATCGCTTACAAGTGTTGCACCAGTCATGATAGATAAATCCTCTAACAGTTCAAACCTAGAAGTACCTACTCCTTCTGGAGCAACTACATTTACGTTTAACTTACCACTAGCTTTATTTACGTTAAGTGCGTTTTGTACTTGTTCGCTAACTTCAGACACAATAACAAGAGGTTTTGCATTTGTGACGGAGAACTTGAGTAGAGTCATAATACTCTCTATAGTTTCGATTTTTTTATCTGAAACTAATATTACCCCGTGTTCGTACATAACCCTACCCTTCTCCTTGTCATTAATAAGATAACTACTAGCGTATCCTTTCTTAATACGAGTACCCTCTATTTCTTCTACCCACGTTTTATCACTCATAGCTTCTTCTATGGTAAATATAGTGTTCTTACCTAGCGTTTCGTAGGCATTAGAGATGAGGTCTCCTATTTCTTTATCGTTGTTAGCTGATATTCTAGCTACATTAGATAATAATTCCTTATCAGCGTCAATAGATTTACGTTTTACATATTCTACAGCTTCATTCATTTCTGAGCTGAGGTGTGCACATAACTCATAAATATTAAGAGTTTTGTCTTTTTTTAGCTCTTCACTCGCTACAGAGATAAGTTCATGCGCTACAACCACAGAAGTAGTAGTTCCGTCACCTGCATCATCAGCTGTTTTCATAGAAGCTTGTCTTACTACAGACATACCCAAGTGTTGTACTGGGTCCGATAAATTAATTGATTTAGCCACCGTAACACCATCTTTTGTGGTGTGTGGTTTTCCAAGCTCGTCCTCTAGCAATACGGTAGAACCGTTTGGTCCAAGAGTTGAGCCCACAGCATCCTTAAGAACCCTAACACCTTCTAATAAGGAATCCTTAGGTTCTAATGTAATGTCCTTTTCTATCATGAGTTCACTATAAGTATTAGAGATACAGATAGTCCGATTGATAGTCCTAAAAAGAAGTTAAATAGTTTCATAGTGTAATTGAATTAAATTTTAATGATACAAACATAAGAAAAAATGTTTTACCATTCTAACTTTATGCTAAAAATAAAGATATACACTGTAAATTCATTCCAATAATGTTTACCATCTTTAAATTCTTCTGGAAAAAAAGACACCCCTGCCATAAGTTGATAGGGAGGCATGAATGTTATGGTAGCTTCCATGTTTATTTTTTCAAAGGATTGCCAGGGGGTTGCATTGCTGCTTTATTAGCATCTCTCATAGCCTTCTCATTTGCTTTTAAATGCATGAAGTTTATGTAGAAGTCAGTTAACACTTTAAATACTTCAGGGTTTACTACTGCGTCAGCAGACAACTCTCCTTCAATCTGTTTTAATAGTTTTTCTCTAATACTGTTTTCAATACCGTCCATTATATATTATTTAATTATTTATATCAAATATACAACAAATATATGTGTTACCGAAGCTGGACAAATAAGGGTGTACAATATATATAACATAGTTAATGTCCATTTTTGGTTACACATCAGTTATCGAGAACCAACGGGTTATGTATCAAGCTGACGACCGACACCGATTTTGGAAAACGTTTTTGTTCGGTCCACGGGGTCGACTTTTTGGTCAATGCAAGTCAACTTTTTACCTTTTTTTCCCAGTATTCATGCGGGACCACAGCTAAAATTTACCTTTTTCTGTCCCCTAGGTCAAAACATTTCACATTGAGACGCATAGGGACACGAAATAACCCCTCTTATTGCATCTAATTATATTAGTAAATCATACAAATTTGAAAAAAAATTTATGCTCCCAAAGGTTAACACTGGTGCGGGTTGCCAAGGTATTTGGGTCCAGTGGAATAAAAATAATTGTTAATAAAATTTGTTTTATTGGTTAATAATTGTAATTTAGCCCCAGTTAATCACAAAATTTAATTTAATATTTACACTATGAAAACACAAGTTAACACTACAAAAAAGAACAGTAAAAACAACGCTTTTAACAAAGTTAATCAAGCCGTTTTAAAGGGCTTAAAAGAGGAGGGTCTACAATGGTTCAAACCGTGGCGCATGGCTGACGGCACGTTGTATGCTCCGCTGAATTACACTAGCCGTAGAAATTATACAGGCGTCAACAGAATGCTTTTGAGTGCTATTGCAAGAGCTGAAAATTACAGTTCAGGCGAATGGGCAACTTACAAAGCTATTTCAGAAGCTGGAGGTCATGTCAAGAAAGGCGAAAAGGGTACAGGGATTGTATTTTGGAACCGTTCATTTAGAGTTACAGAAACAGGCAAATATTTCCCCAATGAAAGAGCCGTTATCAAGGCAGGTTATAAACTTCCTCAGGACGTGCAAAACAAAACTTTGACTGAGTGCTGGAGCTTGATTTATCATACAGTTTTTAACATCGAGCAGGCGGACGGTATCGAGACAAAGGTTGACGATACACCACAAAACCCTGAGCATGTAGCTATCCCGTCAGCGGATGATATATATAATAATTATAATAAAGCCCCTCAACTGAGACACGGCGGAAATCAGGCGTATTACAGCCCATCTATCGACAAGGTGCAAATGCCAAATCCTGAGAATTTCGTTGACACAGCGAGCTATTACAAAACTTTATTTCATGAGCTAATCCACAGTACAGGTCACAAGAACAGACTCAAGAGAGAAGGCGTGACATCGCCAAAGGCTAGCTTCGGAAATGAGCTTTACAGCAAAGAGGAATTAGTAGCAGAGATAGGCGCATGGTACCTGACAGGTATTTGTGGGCTGGAGCCTAAAGATAGCGACCTCAACAGTCAGGCGTACATCAACGGCTGGATTAAGCATCTAGAAAACAAAGAGCGTGAAGCAGTTTACGCAATGGGACAGGCTCAAAAAGCAGTAGAGCATATAATAGGCAAAGGCGGGGACAAAACCCCGTCAAAGCCTAAGGCTAAAAAGCAGGCAGTTTTAAATTCAAAGCAGGTCAACGTAAAGCCTCAGAATATAACTATTCAGGACGTGGTAGAAGCGACCAAAGAAACAGCGCCTAACTACTTCGAAGAGTCAACGCTTAGATTTTTTAATCAGACAGTGGACAGCTTCAGCGTGGACCACGTGGGAGGTAATATATATATAATACATGCTCCGAGTTACTGGGACGATAACCTAATGGGTTACAGCGTAAGGCTGTTTGACCTAGACACTGGAAAGCTTCTTGATACTGGTTTAAATTCACAAGAGATTGAAGACATTGATGACGCCATCGAAGAGGTCCAGTACAGATACGCCGAAGGAAACCTACCGTTTCAGGTTGAAGAACGGCTTCACAGCAGGACGTTTACAGTCAACGGCAAAGTCTATGACTATGACAACGACAAGATGGCTATTGCGGAGCTTTCAGATAGTGCAAACGTATCAGGGAAGCAGGGTTTAGAAGCTATCAAAAAAAGCTGGAATGAGCAAACAAAAAATCATGCCTACTTAAAAATGAGAGACAACATTTTCCAGCGCATTTTGAGACAGTTACAGAGCGAAATTACGAAAGAGGTATACTTTGACAGGGTAGAGCTAAAACAAGGCAAAGAAACGGCTAATTATATTATATACTACACCGTTGGAAGTGAAGAGTATAAAAGTTACATTGCCGTGGAGCTTGAGCTTGTAAAAATATATACAAGCAACACCCCTGAGGGTAGATACAGCCAAGGCTATGATATAGAGCCTAACAAAACTTATGAGTTCGGGCTGTCAACTAAGATTGAAAATTACGCAACGACAGGCTCAACGTTTCAAGTGTTTGCTGGCAACGTGATTGAGCAAGACACAAAAGAGCAGGAAGAGAAGCGGTTAAAAACTGAGCTAAGAGTAAAAGCTTACAAGCTATTTGAAAAGGTTATTAATAAATCTATTCCAGTAGTAAATGAAGATTGGGAAATGCTGGATGCGTACG